>Ga0056114_1000356_pt1 | contig 15053 bp, 1 predicted proteins | sample WorMetHERISLAND1_FD_77005 | JGI IMG/M metagenome (GOLD analysis project Ga0056114, IMG submission 77005) | Marine gutless worms symbiont microbial communities from Max Planck institute for Marine Microbiology, Germany - Olavius loisae HERON... ...
CACTCACCTCCACATTGCCTATTCACTATGTCACTTTGATTGGGCTCCGATGAAGAATAAGGGTTGTTCTCTCTGTGGACCTTTAATGTTAAAACGAAATCAATTGAAAATTTTCAAAGTCCAAAAATTTGCGAAATTTTGACTTTTTAGGGGGCTTGGAGATCAGGGCTTGGAGATCAGGGGTATGGAAAGTAATGATTTTTTATTGCAAAAGGCACATCCTTATGTGAATCCACGTCATTTGAGCCATTTTCTGTGAAGGTCCTTTGTGGGTCTGACCCCCTAGAGCCGAGATTGAAAAAGTCAGAAAATCACACGAGGCTCATCAATAGGAATCATGCTTCGCTGTTAACACAGGGCTTGAACTACCATTCAGCCTGCGATGCACAGCAAAGTAATATCACCCTTTTCCATATTTGCCGTTTTAGTTTTGTGATGTCATACTTACTCACCATTTTAAACTATTAAGTTTTTCATCTATATTCAAATGCCGATACTGTAATATTTAGTGGCACTATGTAATATATGCTGCATGTTGTATCTTTTTTTCTGAAGACGAACAATATCACAGAATGCATTTTATTTTTTCTTCTGTTTACAGGCCAGATATGGCTTCTAGGCCACCCCTGAGATATACTGTAATTTGCATATTATTTGAATTCATGGTGCAAACTCTAACATTGAAATGTGTTTGCTGCGTGTAGATGCACAGTTATGAGGTTGAATGTCCTGCTGTATCATGCTGAGATCCACCTCAACAAACAAATGTCTGATGTCAGCAGATTTATTTTAATTTTGACTGATTCTTCATTCTGGAAAGTACTGTTCACTGATCACAGATTTGATGTTAAGAATCCTGTTGCACTTACAATAGTAGCAAGAAGCATGAAAGCTGCAGTAGGCAAAATTGAGTTGGCTCACGTGTCTGTTTCAGAGTATCACATTCTTATGGAATTCTTTCAGAAACACAGAACAACCAAGTCTCAAATCATGCAGTTTGCAGGCATATTTAATCGCGACTTTGAAAAGTCCTGGCAGCGGCTGACAGACAAAGTTGAGACGGCATGCAAGAAGCTGCAGTTGCTTGAGTCACTCTTCAACAGTTTCTTGTTGAAACTGCAGGATTCAGTAAGTATGAGCAACATAGAACAACTGAAGGAAGGACTTGCCGAGTTGACACAGAAATTAAGTCCCATGAGTTCAGAGTTAATTGCTGAAGTAAGCAGTTCTGGTTTCTTCAGCATGTTTGCTGAGTTTATTCCTTTGTCGGACAAACTTCAGGAGCTTGGAAAATTCAGAACATTTTATGCATTGACAGACACTGCTGTGTATAGAAATACCTGGTCATTGGACATGTCATCTGTAAGCCCACTTGTTGACGATGGTCTCAATACCAGCTGTGCCAATTTATTCAGTGAGGAAGAAAACAAAGTTAATGTGGATGCAGAAGAGTCATCGAGTGATGTTGATGCTGTTGTGGTGGCGAACTTCATAGCTGATGAGTGCAGTCAGATATACAAAGACTGGCTTCAGGGATTTACAGATACTGCAACGTTAGCATATGTTGCCAGGTATGGCAGCTATGGTGATGTCAGCAGTGAATTGGAGGATGCTGCCAATCTGTTTCATGTGCATATTTCACAGGAGCTGTTGTCAAGTTTAGAGTGGCTTCAGAGTGTTGATGATAGCAGAGATCATGTGAAGTACATTCAGAAGCTATTGTCACTTTTTGGCTTGAAAAGTGGAAATACTGATTTAGAAGATGCAATGGCAAAGTTCACACAGTGTTTAGATCAGTGTAAAGAGGTAACAGTCGGAGAACTGGTATCGACAATGAATGTTCTGCAGGACCTGCTGAGAGATCCATCTGAAGAATGGTGGGATACGCTTCATGAAATTTCAAAGTCATCACAATTAATCAAATTTCTAAAGCAGTCGATTGATGATGATTTCAGGAATTTGATCGATGCTGTTGAGGAAAGAAGTGAGCAAACAATTGATGAGTCTACTGTGTCTGATTTGATCAGAGTTAAGCAGTTCTTCCAGCCAGTTATGCGGAAAACATTCAATCAGCCAGAAGAATTTCTAGACTGCTTGAGGAAATCAGTGCAGAAAGAAGAAAAGAACCTTGCTGCTCGCATCAACAATTGTACAACTCATGTACATGGACTAATGGCATTGTATCAGCATGTTGCCAACCGAGGAGAGCTGACGAAAGAAGTAATTGCTAAGGCTTTGGAGAAAGGTTGCTACAGATGGTACTTGTTGGAAGGCATGCACGCCTGTGATCTGGAACTTTCATACAAACTTACCAAGAAAGATCATAAAACTGAAACGTTTACTCTGAAAGCTGATGAAATGAATGACCTTAAGAGTCGAGCTCTTCTTATTTCTGCATCAGATAAGAAAGAAGATGGCTGTGTGACTGAAAAGAGAAATAAAGCTAATATGGAAGACTTTATATATATCGTTGCTCGAGTGCAAGATATTGCTCAAGTTGTCACAGAATTGCATCATCTTGGACATTTTGAGTATTGTCGGTATCAGCAAAAGATACAAGCCGGCAAAAACATACAGCAAGAACTGAATGATAAGCTTGCTTCTTTGCAAAATGAACTGACATCATGGAAGGACCTGCTGGCATGTTGTCGTACCAGCTACCTTTCTTTAAACTTTGTCTTTTCAGACCAGTTATCGTTTATCCATTCTTTTCTATTTGCTCCAGGTAAAGGAAATGTGACAGCAAAAATGGAAAGTCTTCTATATTTTGTTCATCCTGGAGCCAGTCTTGACCACTTGTCACATGCCAAGCACACTGTTGCGTTACATGATGCTTCACTAGAAGGCAAACTTCAAACAATTGGAGAAACACTAGATGGTATGAAATGGGACCACATTGTTTCACGAACTCACTTTTCAGAAACCATGGAGTTTCTTCACAGCAAGAACATCTCTGCAGTGGTTCAACATAGCGAATTGTTCATTGCTAATTTAGATGCTAGCAGTTCACAGACTGTGCCAGTGCTATTGTCTCTATATGCACACACCATGAACTGTTTTCCACTGCCAAGTGAAGTCCTGTTGTGTCATGATGGAACTTCGTGGGAAGAAGTTTATTTGATTATTCAGCGTTGCATCAAAGCAGCAGAGATTACAAATGCAGAATTGCATTGCATTGCATATGTTGAGAAGTTGCCGAATGCAATACAGTATCAGCTTGTGGAAGAGCTGGAAAAGTTGATGATTCACTCTCCTGACTCACAATACCGACTTGCTTTGATATGTTGCGGTGGCACTCATCATCCGATTTTGCACTATTTCTCTTATTCTGTGCATCAGATACAGGGACTTGACACTGCATCTTTGTCCAGTTATTTGCAAAGCACACTGAGCGAAGTCGTAATGGTTACTTCAACTGTGCCTGGACTGGGAAAAACTGAAATGATACAAAACAGTGCTGCTGAATCAGGCTGTAGAGTGAAGACAGTTCACGTCAGTGGCCCAGTAACGAGAGAAAGCCTAGTGAAGAGTTTAACTTTGCCAGGTGTTCATTGCAGTGATTTCTTGCACATTGACGTAGCAATGGTTGATGATGTTGAGTTCTTAGATATTTGTTTGTTTGAATTTATTGTTCTAGGCTGCTTGTCATCTGGAACAGACATCGCTTGTCGGCCAACGAAGAAAATCTTCATTGAAGTTGCTAATAGTGTTAATGACAGACTACGAGACTCACTGTCAGTGCTTAGCTGTTTCAAGCGAATGCACATTAAATGGCAGAATTATGACGACTACATTATCAGTCAAGAAGTGACTAGCCCTGTTCAGGTTGTTTGCCATTATTTGCAGGGTCTTGGTACTGGTACATTGGACTCGCAGGACATTGCCTTCAGTGGCCCAGATGCAGTGAGTAACTTGCCAGCAGTTACGTGCCAAACTTTACTGAGAAACACTTTCTCTTCAAATGCTGATAACTCATTTGCTGTCACAGAGATATTCCTAAATGTTCTCGCACGTCAGCTGCTGAAGCTCTCTTCGAGCAGATTTTTTACAACTAAAAGTTTACAGGCAATGCTTGGCACTGACAAAGCCAATGATGTTCGGTCTAGATTAGTGAAGGCACTGATGGAAGTTGCAAAAGAATTTGCTTGCAGATCTGTTCATTCTTGCAGAGCAGCACAAACAGCAGCACAGACAGCAGAAGATGTTGAGCAGAAAGCATACGAAGTAACACTGGCTGACCAGATGGCAAAGAGACTTGAAGGAATGTTGCAGTGGGCTAACAGCAACCATCTGCTTGTGATATTTCATCATGATTCTCAGACTGTGTCGCCGTTATACAGATGCCTTAAAGACGTTCCTGAGCATATTAAACAGCTGTTTAATTCACAGATGAAGGATTTGCATGATTTCAGCAGTTTCAGTCAGAATGGTCTATTTGAAATTTTGGTGCGCATAACAAAGACATCAATCAGTACAGGTTGTTTAACTGACATAGATAAGTTCTATGCCTTGACGCCAGACAGTCTGCTGAAAATGGTGCTGATATATACGAGAATTCAAGCCAATATTCCCGTGGTGATCATGGGTGAAACTGGCTGTGGAAAAACTTCGCTTGTTCGCTTTCTTGCTCGCACTTGTGAGACAAAATTTGAACATTACAGCATTCATGCAGGAATCACTGACAGCATGATAAGAACCAAAGTACAAGATTGCAGCACTAAGTGCATGAAGGACATCGGAAAACAGTTGTGGTTGTTTCTAGATGAGATAAATACCTGCAATCACATGGGGCTGTTGTCAGAGATTATCTGCCATCACTCATGCAATGGTGAGAGTCTTCCGAGAAACTTGGTGCTTATTGCAGCTTGCAACCCGTATCAACTGAGAGAAAGGGAACACATTGCAACGGCTGGTTTGGATGGAAAGCTGAAGGTTGATGAATATTCTAAGCTTGTCTACCGTGTTCATCCATTGTCAGAGACAATGATTGATTATGTGTGGGATTATGGCACACTGCACAGTGATGATGAAAAGTCGTATATTAAGCAAATGGTCATGCAGATACCAGATTTTGCTTGTGAAAATGGCAAATGGCGTGAGCCAATTGTGAAGCTGCTTATTGTGTCACAGGAATTTTCCAAAACTGCAGCCAAGAATTCATGTTGTGTGAGTTTACGTGATGTGCATCGTTGTCGAATTTTGATCGAGTTCTTTTACAAAACGTTGACATCAATTGAAGTGCTGGCGAAGGAACATGGTTCTGAACATTGTAAAAACAAGCCTGAACGAGACATTTATAGACTTTCAGTTGTTCTTTCTCTTGCTCACTGTTATCAGTCCAGACTTACCACAGCCAAACTGCGACAGGATTACTGGAAAAAGTGCAGTGAAGTTTTGTGTGGGTCTGAGAAAGAGGCTAAAGAACTAGCTGACATTGTGAGACAAGAGCAGATGAATTTGCTGAACCGCATGGACCTGCCTCAGGGCATTGCCAAAAATACAGCCCTGTGTGAGAACGTATTTGTCATCTTGGTATGCATATTGAATCGAATTCCTGTGTTTGTTGTGGGAAAGCCTGGTTGCAGTAAGTCATTATCAGTTCAGCTGATAAAAAGCAATCTTCGAGGCAAAGATTCATCTGACAGATACTTCCAAACATTGCCTAACCTGTATGTGGTGTCATACCAGGGCTCGGAATCTTCAACCTCTGAAGGCATCAATAAAGTCTTTGAGAAGGCAGTCAAGTATCGTAAAGCTAATGAGCATGAGCATGAAGACGTGCTGCCTGTAGTTCTGCTTGATGAGGTTGGTCTTGCAGAAGCTTCAAAGTTCAATCCACTGAAAGTTCTTCACAGCCTACTTGAGCCAGCAACTGGAGAATTGCCCAGTGTTGCAGTAGTTGGCATATCAAACTGGTCACTGGATGCTGCGAAGATGAATCGTGCAGTGCATCTGTCACGACCTGAAATGGACAAGGAAGAGCTTTTCAACACTGGCATGTCCATAAGTTCATCTACTGCTTTACCTGCTGCTGGTGGCAGAGGAGTCAACGTTGACAAGAAAACTCTCAAGGCGCTAGCAAACGGCTACTACAGCTACCAGTCCAGTCAACGAGTGAAAAATTTCCATGGTTTGCGAGATTACTATTCTCTGATAAAATACATCAGTCGACTTTTACAACAAGAGACATGTGACAGAGAGATAGTCATTCATAGAGGCGTATTGAGAAACTTTGGAGGCCTAAGTCGAGATATGAATGACGTTCTGAAGCAGTTCATGAAAATATCAAAGTATTTCGCATGTAACATTGAAGACATTATTATGGAGAACATACAGGACAATCTGGCGAGACATCTGATGATCATCACAAATGGTGATTCAGGCCTTGGCATACTGAACAAAACTCTGCAGTTACTTCCACAGAAGGTGGTTGTAATATTTGGCAGTAAGTTTGAGGAAGATCAGACAGAAGATTACAGCTACAGAATTTTGAATCGCATTATTCTTTGTATGGAATCTGGCAGTATTCTCGTGTTGAAAGACCTCGACAACATTTATGGCAGTCTGTATGACATGCTGAATCAAAACTACACTGTTGTGGGACACAAGAAAAATTGCCGAATTGCACTCGGAGCATACAGCAATCCAATGTGCCAGGTTGACAGCAAGTTTCGTTGCATTGTCTTGGTCGATGAACAGAAAGTCGACTATACTGATCCTCCATTCTTAAATCGATTTGAGAAGCAGCTGCTGAGATTTCAAGACATTATTGATGATACTGCAAGGTCTATGATCAAAGACTTAGAAAAGTGGGTCGATGATTTCAGCAGTATACCTGATGTGCCATTTCAGAGACAGCATGCATTTGCAGGATTGAATGTTGACACTGTTCCTTCTCTCGTGTACATGTTGTCACAAAAAGCTGAATGGAATGACAGCAGACTATTTGCAGAATGCAAAGACTGCCTTCTGTGGTTAGTACCTCCAGATGCAATGCTAAGAACGTCTTCATCAGAACTTGCTGTTAAAAATTCAGAGGAAGTGAACATGCTTCAGAACAAATATTTTGACAGACCCGTACACGATGGGTTGGCTGTGTTTTTGAGAAGACTGATTGATGGCTATGACAGTGACAGCCTTCCCCCAAACTTTACAAAGAATTTGTGGATGAGGCTTGTTGTATATACACACAGTAACATTCATGCTGACATGCATTCTGCACTACAGAGCATTGGGGCATTCCGTGTAGAGAAACTTGGTGCATTCAAGTCTGAGAAACAGCTGACAAAGAAGGTCAAAGACTTTTTTGATTCAGATGATACGCTTTTTGTACTGCAATGCCGACCCAATGAAGATGGCGAACACATTTCACTTGCAAAGTTTCTGGTAGAAGAACTGCAACACGAACATGCAGACAGTGGCAGTGGATTACCAAAACATGTATGCACGGTACTGCACATGGACAGAGCTGCAAATATTCCAAGCTCGTGTTCTTGGCACTTCAGCTATCTCAGTGGATGGCAGCTGGTTACCATTGATTCTGTTGAAGAACAGGGTTTGTATCCTCTCATGAGATGTCCTGGTGCTGACAATGCTTATGATGTTAAACCTCTACTGCTTCAGAGTATTACTGATCTACTGCAGAGCGATTTCAGACCAGTAAGTGCTTGCATACATGAGAATTTGCTGTGGGCGTTCACCTGCACCAGCTCATCTTATGGTGAACGATCCATTGAAGAGTTTTCAGATTTGATGAGGCAGATACATTCTTCAGAAGATCTGATTTCCTGCTTGTCTGATGCTGTTCTGGAACTCATGATAAAAGATGACATACGTCCATGGGTACAGCCTGTGTCATCCAGGACATGGCAGTCATCCGTAGCTCACAACATGTGCTTGTTACATTCATCCACGACATTTGTCGATGCTCTCAAACTTCATCTTAATCAGTGTGTAACTATTCCTCTTGCTAATATTGTCTACAGACTTGAAAGTTTATCTGCATGGCACAGTTACTTTGGCAAAGAAGATTTGTGGAAGACCATGTTTCAGCAGCTTCTAGAATGTGATTTGAAAACTTTGCAAACTCCACATGGAATTGGAAGCTTTCGCATCAGCTACAAACCACTAACTCTTGCATACCCATTTAGCTTTAAGTTTATCGATCATCTGCTTGCATTTGAAGAAATGTTCACTGATGACCTTTGGAAAGCCAAATGTGATCCATTTAATTTAACAGAAGATGACGAGCTGAATGAAATGTCTTATAGTGGACTGTTTGACCAGTATCATGAGCATTTCAAGGAGAATGTGTACATCAAGCTGCCGGAAGAACTTGGTGTGCATGGAAAAGAGTTTATGATGGACATTTGCAACGTATTGTCACGACATTATTCATTGCCGGAAGATGATCGAGTTAGTATAATGCTCTGGCTTTGCCAGTTCAAGTCTTATGCTAGACAGGAAACTGGAGTGCAATTTGAAGTGACAAAAACACTTCTGTGTATATGGCAGAACAAAACACTGTGTCAGGCATTGTTTGACCTCCTTGTTGAATGCCATAGTATTCTTCCTGGCAGTGTATCCGAAATACTGACTGGAATTGGATTTCATGGACACTTGTATACTATTGCAGGTGGAAGTAGTTCTGTCAGTGATGCAAATGCTGGTGACATTGGACATATGTATGATGAGCATGATAGCAGTAGTGAAGTCTCTGACATATTTGCAGTGCACGGTAAGGATATCCTGAATTTGACCTACAATATGGATGAATCTCAGAAATACTGGTCATGCAAAGTGGCAGGAACTTCAGTATTAGAAGATGACAACATGAAACATGATGATGATAACAGTGTCCATGATGATGAAATTGAACATAATCAAGGTGATACTGTTGTTGAAAGCAGCAACACTGAAAATTCATCCGATTTTGATGACAAATTGGGTGATATGCATTCAGAAACTGTTGACTTCACTCAGGAACAGAAGTCGGCCTTGAGTGTTGTAAATGGTGATCAAAGTGAGTGTGAACTAAGGCCAGAAGAACGGTTGGTTGATATTTTGTTCAGATCTCTCATTCCATGTGAGGAAGTTCTTGAAAAGTGCAGTGGTGTAACTGGATGGCAAGTTAGAGTGTGCTCCGTGTTGTCTTTTGGTAGTTCAGTTAGCCACTACCCTCACTCCCTTCATGGGCTTCGAGTTTTTAATGATCTTGCTACTATATTGTTTCATGCTGGAGTTGAGACAAAGAAAATAGGAGAGTATCTGGTACAGTTGTCAGCTGGTATGGACAGAGACAGCAGTGATGCCGTGCTGGATTCAGTGTGCATGTCTGATGCTGTTTATGAACTTCTGGAGAAGATGAAGGAAGAGAAAATTGATGAAGATTCAATTCACGCTTTTGTGTGCATGTATGTAAGTCGCTGTATTGATTCCAATCCAGTCACTGATGTTCTGAGCCAATTTCTGACTTACCGTCTGAGCTCAGCTGAGCCATCAAATGATCAGTTTTTGCACATGGAGCACATTATTCACAGATGCCTGTCAGAAGTGGAAGATACAAGTGACTCTGACAAATATATCAAATATATTGAATCTCTGATGACTTACATTCGTAGTGATGATGATGAATTTCTTAAGTCCAGTGCACATCTTTCAGCTATTGATGAATCATTTAGTTGTGTAGCTGGTTCAGTTCAAACGTTTTTTCTTGTGCTTTGCAGTGACGTTATTCAGAGAGTAATCTTTGACAAGTACTCGTGGGAGATGTTAGAGGATGTAAAATCTGCAGATGACCCACTGCTGTCCACGTACATAACTGCATCCCATATTGTAGCAGACTCAGAAGATGTCAGCTTGCGAGTAGCTATGGCACTGGCTTATGTCAAGACATTCCTTCATAATCTTTGTCAGATAATTGTGTTTGATCACAGCCGAGGTCAGTTTGCATCACACAGATTGCTGTATCAGAATGTCAACTCTGTGTTGGATGACTCCTCTGGTTCAGCACAGTTGTTGTTTGTGGTAAAGAACATCAAGTCGAACAGAACTCTGTTCGATGTGAAAAACCTGTTGGCTCAACTAGAAAAGGAAATGCCAGCAGTTGCAAAAGTGTCATTGCCAGTGGACGAAGTATTGCTAGGTTTGGAACATCGAATACTGGGATGTTCTTCGACACAGAGGCCTGAACTGAAGACAGCATTGCTGAACCTTGATAAATATGACACGCAGATGTGCGAATACTTCAGCACTTTGTGCTACAACAGGGATCATTTGTTGAATTTGATTGAAATGTTGTCACAAACCACTTATGTCATAAGTGCACTTAGAGCACTTAAAGACACTGAAAAACAGATTGGAGTTTTTACTAAGCAGCATATTGAAATTCAACCAGTGCAGCGTCTAGTTCAGAGACTAGCTGGTGAAGCAAGCTTTGAAGATGACCTGTTGCAGTTGACGCCCGATTGTAATTATAAGCAGTTACAACAGGCCTGTGTTTTGATTCATCTTGCTGCAGCTGTTTTCTGTACAACACAGGGAGAGCTGTTTGATTTTCTGCATAATTGCATTCAGAAGCCAACAGATATGATCGTTCAGAATGTCAGATCATTACTTTTCTCCCAAGAGAACTGGCAGTGCTTTGGCTATGTAAGTCAAAATAGTTTTACTACCTGCCACAGATGCTGGATGAAAGTGTATACAAACAGTGACAGCTGTCCATTCTGTCGTGTGGAATGGACTGCAGCCATGCAGTGTTCTGAAAATGACGATGATGGAAGTTCATCAGTTACTGAAACTTTTCATTGTAAAGGAAAACGCCAAGAAGTTGCTCGAGATTTACTGAAGTTCGTAGTTGATGGTGTATTGCTTTGCAGTGTTGCTCTTGGTTTCTCTGACCTCGCCAGTTTTGCTTCCATTACTGGTTGCAGTGTGAAAGAGGCAATCCTTGTTGTTTGGTCTAGGTTGGAAGAATCATTGTCGATGTTAACTGATGAAGTGGGATTGCTTTTACACTATGTCATTGATAAGCTTATTTGTTTTCATCACACTGTTTCATTTCAAACTGACAGTGAAATTCGAAGCAGCTTGGAAACATTGGAACAGTACTTGATATGTGAGGTGTTGAAACCGTCCATTGCATCTGATATGAAACTGTACCTGAACAGCATTTCCGAAATGGATGTAAAATTGAAGCACGAAATACTCGAAATTCCATATGAAACTGAAGCTGTTACTCAGGTGTTACACGCTTTTCATCTGACTCAACAAAGGACATTGGCTAACATGAAAGCTCAGTACTACCTGGCAGGTTTTGAAACAAAGTATGCATTAATTGGATTGTTTTTTGAGATGGCACCAGCCTTATCTTTGGTGAAACATCTTTTGCCATTACTGAAGTGGTCAGTACTTTGTTGTCAGTTAGTGAGTTACAGTTATTCGAGAAACGAAAGCAAAACAATCACGGTCGAAAACCTAATGCAGAAGAAAAAATCAGATAAAGGCAAAAAGTGTTTCGAAGAGTTTGAAAAGTCATGGAAAACGTTGCGATCCCCAGAAAATGTATCAGTTTTAAGTCACTTCTGCAAAACCTTACCAGAAATGCCAGTTATAAATGCCAGAACAACCCTGCAGACAGCAGTCATTGAAAATGCAGAATCGATCATTTATAAACTCTTACATGCATTGACAGCTATTCAAAACATGTTCTTGGATAACCTCTTGGTGATTGCTAGCTCTGGCAAATGTCCAGCGATTGGCTTTGTGAAGTGTTTGAGCAATGAACACTGTGAAAACATTGCAGCTGTGAAGTGCATACTGCTGCAGCACGTTGTGCAGTCTCAGATTGTGACGTGTGATCTGGACACATTATCAGCAGAGATGACGGTGTTTGCTCAGAACAATCTTTCATATGGACTTGGAAATCAAGTTTGCTACAATTTCACAAAAATAGAAATGGAGCTTGCAAATGCACTTGTCCTTGGAAAAACATATCTCACAATGGACAGCACATTTCCTGTGGTTACATATGCAAATGAGCTGTTTGCTGCATCTGCTTCCATCTTGCTAGATTTTTCAGCACAGATATCTCAAGTACAACTGGCTCCAGCCATTGAGAATGGAATCAAAGAACGACGAAAGAACCATCCAGATTATATCCTGAAACTGATGCGACAGACTGAAGTATTATTGTGTCTTGTTAAGAAAACTGGTGGAAGCAGAGATCAGACAATTGACAGCTATATTCAGAAGTGGTACAAGACGCTTCCAGGTGATTTTAGTGCAAGTCTCCTCCCATCAAGTGGTGAACCACTGCGACTCTCACACATTGTCTCTTTGTATGAGTGTCTAGAAAATGCACAGGCTGATATTGTGATAGATTCGCTGAATGACTCGCTAAAGAAACCTCTTACATCAGACTTGGAACTGGAACTCAAAGATTTCTGTGATGTTGCTGAAGCTGCTGGAATACAAGTGAATTCTGTGCTGACAGCAATTAAACGTTTCATTGTACGACACCCGATAAATGTTGGTGTGCCTGATATTGAGGTGCTGGATCAGCCTCTGTCAGAGTTAATTGTGGAGCCATCGTTGTGGCCAGAGACTATATGGCATGCAGAACTGACCATTTCTGGAGAACATCAGGCCAGGATGAAAGTTGTTGCTGACAAATTTCCGAGGATGATAAATTTGGATCACGCCTACTCCACGTACAAATGCTTAACACATATGATACAGGTGCGTTTTCCCACATATTGTCATACTGTTTTACAGTACAGTTAATTATTTCAAAACTGTTTAGTTGAAAAACACCGTGCAAGTGCAATAAACATCGCAAAAGTGCTTATTACTTTTGCGAGACTGATAAAACACTGGCTGACCTTACAAGTCCAGATGACATGACCCTATTTCAATTGTGTTCCCTACATTATACATAATTGTATACTATAACTGGTTATTGGCCAGTTAGCATACCAGTTTCTGCAGTTGTACGATATAGTGTGATACTGGAATACATAGCATGCAATTAAAACATACAGGATAGGCCAAAAAAACAGGGCCACCTTGTTTTACGGCCTATAACTTTAGAAATATTGCACAGATCTATATCATATTTGGCACAAATCAAAGCTACTTTATTCTGAACATCATGCCATAATTTTTTTGAATCAACTTGGGAAAATAGTGGCGCCATCTAGCGAATGACAATGACACATCTGCAACAAGTTTTGAATTGGTGATGATGATGTTCTTACATCATTCCGGCCAACGTCTATGCATAGTTATTTCACTTTTTTATTCATAAGGCCTCAGAACGACCACGTTTACACATCAGCTGATCGCAAGAAAAACATCAACCCCAGAAGTCTGAAAATGCGATTGCGAACAGTCCAGCCGCAGTGTCGTGCATGGGCAAGACAAAAGTCGTTTTCATTCAACCATGCGCAAAGGTAGACAGCGAGTGCTAAAGGTTGACTATGCGGTCTGGGGTGCCCTTTAGCAGACAGTCTACTGTCATCAAATAGTGTCTGCTCATTTGTCGAACTGAAGACAGCGATTGTCAAAGCATGGCAGAAACGCAGTCATTCATCGACAAATGTATCGATGAATGGCGTCGTCGTCTGGAGTGCGTGTCACTTTTGTAATTCGCTAGATGGCGCCACTTTATTTGCCAAAGTTGATTTAAATAAATTATGTTACAATGTTTCACAAGTATCCAGAATGAAGTGACTTTGATTTGTGCCAAATTTGGTGAAGTTTTTCTGAAGTCCTGAACACTACAGACCATAAAACAAAGTGGCCTCGTTTTTGGCCTACCAGAATTAAAAGACAAAACTAATAAAATGTCCAACATCATGCGTTAGAATCCCACTATATTGTGTGAGAAGATGGGGTTGGGGTTACCCTACCCCGGATGCGGAATTTTGCCAAATATAGCAGCGTGGAAATAGGGTTGTTGCAAGCAAAATTGCGCTCTTGGCCCCCGCTCGTGGAGTTTGGGTTGATTCTTAAAATTGTCGTGTTAAAATGCAAAATTTGATGGCTAATATTTCAAACTTTTGGAACATGGCGATCAGGGTTTAAAATTTTGAGCTTTGGTGGTTCTGACGCTCGAGTCTGGTGTTTTTTTTATTACGCGCGACAGCATATATGCTGCAGCGCGTATATGCTATCGCCCGTCCGTTTGTCCGTCTGTCTGTCCGTCACACGGGTGTATCATAGAAAAACGGTTGAAGTTAGGATTATGAAATTTTTACCATACGGTAGCCCCATACCGCTAGTTTTTGCAGGGTAAGTTTCATCCAGAAATTCTACAGGGTTATCCCGAGCAATAACAGCTAAACGAATGAAGATAGACCCGTATTGTCAGCGACGGAATTGTAGCCCACTAAATGTACTTTTCAGCGATGGTTAGATTACGTTCATATCGCAATGCGTTCCTCAGCTAGGGGGAGTCAAACAACGGTGAGACGGCTACTTTCGACGAGGGCCTCCTTGTCTATAACATATGCCCACCCCTCAAAAAGAAACTTTTGTCTGACTAGAAGCCTTCCCACGACGCCTTGAACAACGGTCGACTGCAGAAACATTATGGTCCAACGTAACTTCCTAAATGACCTGTCCTAAGTGGGTGTGCGGTTCACATTAGCACACGCCAGCATTATGCAGAGCGCGTGCTGTCGCCAGTCAGTCTGTCACATGGGTGGATCAGTTAAAACGGTTGAGGTTAGGATCATGCAGTTTTTGCTGCAAAGTAGCCCTATAGTTTTTGCTGGATAATTTTCATCCAGAAATTCTGACTGACTCCACTTGAGCGGGGGCGTCAAACGAGGGTTTTGGCTGGAGAAAACACGCTATTTTTTTAGATATACAGTGTGAGTCAAAAAATCCCCCCTACGGTGTTCTGAAATTTTTTCCCAAACGGCTGGGAATTTTTAGTCAATTTTTAGCCGACCGTACTAACGGTCGCGCTATTGCTACACTGTTGCGTCTGTCTGTCTGTCTGTCGTCTGTGACGTTATGTATTGTGGCTAAACGGTGCGTCCTAGAGC
>Ga0056114_1000357_pt1 | contig 15045 bp, 9 predicted proteins | sample WorMetHERISLAND1_FD_77005 | JGI IMG/M metagenome (GOLD analysis project Ga0056114, IMG submission 77005) | Marine gutless worms symbiont microbial communities from Max Planck institute for Marine Microbiology, Germany - Olavius loisae HERON... ...
AACACCACCGCCGCCACCGACAGCCTCCGTATATCAGCCAACAACGACTCACTAAAGCATCCTAGCCCGCAGTCACGACAGAGCTCAAAATGACAATAGGCCACATCATTTCTGTGCAAAGCATGAGTACATTGACGGTCGATTCCTAGCCAGCGGCTGTGCCAGTCGACAAAGACAGGTCGCTGGTGGGGCCAATGGGCCGATGTAGTATTTACAGACACCCGAGTCAGTAGTGGGTCTATAGGAAGACCCATGCAGCACCACTAGATTACACAAATAAACAGTCTATACACGGACGAGATGATACGACGTTACGTGTTACAATTCATTAGCCTTGATCGGATCCTAAAATAACTCAAAATTCCTACCACATCCCATTCACTCCCCTCCCTTCCCGTCATCTCTCTCACTACTTTCACCTCCTTTTCCATGTCTTGTCTGCTCCCCTCCACTTCTCCTTTTCCCCTCCATACTTTCCCGCCCCTCCATTCTTTCCCTTCCTTTTCTTATGCCGGCGATATGCTCAAGAAACTTGTACAAGAAACTTATCCAAGTCGTCTTGCACGTGTGTCAGTCAATCTTGTACAAGTTTTTTTTCTTGCATGCAGTTGAGCAGAGATCTGTATTCTATTACAGAATATGTCCGGCACATGACACAAACCGTGCAACGTGATTGGCCAGCTAGTTGTTGTGCAAGAAACTGTGATGAATGAACTTGCGTCAAATTTTTCATGCAAGTTTCTTGTGAAAGTTTTGGTAAAGTTTCTTGAGCGTTTGTTGCCGGCATTACCTTATCTTAATAGCAGGGTCCAGCAGCAGACAGCAACGGGACTAGTGGCAACCCTATCACTGACCTGCTTGGAATAAGATAAGCATTCAGATAAACAGCAAATGGAAAAATTTTGTACATTAATGTTAAAAAGAAGAAGAAGAATGAGATCAGCTGCACAGCCATAGCAAGAGATGTTTTTGCCAAGAATACTCGAGTCCACTTATTCTGATTGTTTAATTTCGGGCCTAATATGCTGTGTCACTGTAAACAAAGCCAGATGTTCCAAAGTTATATTCTGATTCCAAATGAACTTAATGAAGTGACCTAGAAACTTCCAGAAAGGTGAGTTATGAATAAATACAATTCAGCCAAGACTTGTGTCATCATGAACATACGAACTGCTTGGAAGCCAAAATTGGACATCATGAATTTTCACTGTGCATCAGGCATCAGATGCAAGACAGTGATGTCCACAGTTTTGCCATAAGAACTCTCCATGTCTCTGCCACACTAGCAGATTGTGACAACATGGAAATAGACGACATTACTCTGTTTGTGCTGCTCTGTTGCAGCCTTGCAGGTCTCCTGCACACTAGGTGGATTCACCATCAGATATCAGATATTGATAAAAATGTTTTAACTCCGCAGAAGCTTTGGTCTTACAAAAAGTGTTAATGATCAGAGCACTGGCAAGAACTCAGGGCAAAATTAGCAAAAATATTGCATCAAAAAAAACACGTGACACTTCTTTCACACGACGTAGTTAAGTGTTATTTTCTGTTATCTGATGACATCATCGCACGATATGTCATTGTATGTCGTCTGTTGTAGGCATTGCTGGTGGCAGATGTCAGTTTTCAACCTGTAGAATGACAGGTAGAAACGACTGTGTCATGTATTGTAATGGCTCAAAAATGCTGCACCTGATCTTTGTAAAATTTAAGCCAATGGAAAGAGCACTAGATTCCAAACACAATTCCTGTTATATGTTCCACCATGCTTTAAACAAGTTTGTGCACTACCTTGTGAAATGTCGAATTGCAATTTACGCATAAAAGGTGTTGCTAACATTGACAAGAATTTTGTCCAATCCTAACTGATTCAAAAAATTTAACCACCGGAAAGGGTGTTGTGTACTTTATTCCTTTCTTTAATTTCCGGTTGTAATTAAATGTTCTTTGTTGACAACAAACAATTTGAATTGTAAAAAGCAAAATTGTAAAAAATGTGTGTAAACCAAATTGGTTTTCTGTGATGACGAAAAGGCCTTATAAAAATCTAGATCTACATCTGGTTCTGCTATAGATTATCTGATAAACTTATCTCATATAGTACTTTGCATTGTGTTTCAGCACAAAATGTGAAGTATTCCATCAAGAATGACATCGGCCTTGTTATGCTTGATTCACCTGGAAGGGTAAGTGGACATGGCGTTTCCATCACTTTATTCGCGATATTCTGCGATGACATCTTTATGGCTCTGTGATCTGTGATTGCTCTACTCTGCTGGTGGCTTGCTCACAGCATCTGCAGCTGGCGATCCACTTGGCATGAGGACGATGCTACACAAAATGGCCTGCCGGGGTTCGTGAAAAATGATTGCAAACACCACAGCTTAATCACCAATGCATGAAAGACACATGCTGTGCATAGTCACGAAGACAACGAATATACTGATCTATTTGATGCCGAAGTTCTGTGTGTCTTGGACGCCTGTGACCACATCTGTTTTGTTCTTCCAATTTCAGCGAGCTCCACTGAAAACGTTATTTGACAGAGACTGCAGTCCTGGAGGTCTTGGATGGAGTGTAAACACTCCAGGTTAGTGTCAATGGGCCACCTATAGGAAACCACCCAATTTGGATCTTACGGTCACATGACCGATGATGTCACGTGACCCAAAATGGTGACATTATAATGCTGTGGCAAAAGTTGTACCCTTTGATCAACAACAGTTTTAAGTGTTAACGAAAGAATGTTAGTTGCAAAGTAGAGCACAGCAATGGGACAGATAACTCATTCCATAGAACCAATTTCTGGTTATTATTATTATTGACTGTAGTGTTGCCATGGAAATATCACTGGTGGATGCAGTCACGAAGATGTCCACAAGTCTACATGATCACACCAGTCATTATCTTGTTACATTTTAGTGTTGGGCAACAATTCAAATTTAGTTCTTGAGACCTAACTATACTACTGGGGGTATTGCAGTGTTGCAGTGACAGTTGAATTTTTCAAGTGAATTTGTTGCATACGCAGATGTTTATTGTGCACTTTGTGTACGTCAGGTGAATACTATAAACCGCGAAGTGCTAAGTGAGTTTAAAGATGTTTTGGGCAAAATCCAGAATGATTCTAAAGTGCGAGCTGTTGTTATATCATCAACAAAGCCTGACTGCTTTATTGCCGGAGCTGATATCACGTATGTATTGTCGACTTATGAGTTATTTACATTATATCATGATAAATACGGCTGCATATTAACTCGTTAGCATGCCAGTTTTTAATCCGGAATAAACTAACTTTATCACTGAAGTTTTGTTAATAGATCATAATTTTGCCTTGGTTATGTTGTTTGTTTTTTATCTTTTAATGTCGTACATGCAGACATCTATTGTCGCCAGATTAAACAAACGACAACGTGTGGAGTTTAAGCTGTCGGTGCTGGTGTTTAATTGTCTACACAACCTGGCACCCAGCTATCTGTCTACCATGTGCCAGCTGGTTGCTGATAACGCTGGTTGTCGTCGCCTACGGTCGGCAGCACGTGGTGATCTTGCTGTTCCAGCCACAAGGACGCTCCAATACGGTCCTCACAGCTTCGCCATGGCAGGACCGTCCACCTGGAATTCTCTTCCAGCACCACTACACAGCTGCCATCTTAAATCCGCGTTCTGTCATGATCTGAAAACTGAACTGTTTATCAGGGCATGTCGCCAGCACGCTTGTGACTGTTTGTAGCTGTAAGAGTGGGCGAACATAACTTCGACTCATTATCATCAACTGTGTTCAGAAAAACGCCCACTTACATTTTCTTTTGTATCTCGCTAATTAGTGTGCAGATTTCCACAACAATTGCAGTGAATATACATGGGGAACGGCGAACTACATTAGTGTAAAAATGAGGTAATCATTGCTGTTGAGGACGTAATTGCTCTGTAATATTTGTAAATAACGGCTTCCAGGCAAAACACAGCTTTTTCACAACATAATGCAACAACTGATAGTCAGCAGTTTAAGATACTTCAGCAAGAATGTTACGCTGTTACTGTTGAATTGAAATGTTGTAAGTTTGAAATATATCCGCCTTTCTCTTTAACACAAGTCTACAGTCGCATGTGTCACTGTCTGATGGCAGAATCGTGACATTCAGTTGCTGTAACATTATCCCGCATCACTGGGCCTTGGCAGACTTCATCTGGCTTATGGTCGAGGAGTTGTTTATTGTCTCAAATTCCAAAGAACGCACAATACCACCGCTTTTATGCACCCGCAGGTACTCTTGGGCTCCAGGCATCTCCGTTGCTGAAAACTCGCTCCATCTTTAGCCAGTCAAGTGTGACGTCATGATTATGTCATGGGCCACAATGAATATTTAATTTTACACTGTTTCAGTGTACTGTTGCTCAGGTATATTTACTGTAGTTTTTGTGTAAATCTACACATTTGTCATTATTCTGTATGTAATACTGGATGTTGCTTCTCAACGCAGTATATATGTTGACAGGATGCTGCAGTCATGCAAGACTGCTGAAGAGGCTACAAAGTTGTCAACTGAAGGACAAGCAATCTTGCAGTTGATTGAGAACAGTCCTAAACCCATCGTCTCCGCCATCATGGGCTCATGTCTCGGTGGTGGTCTTGAGGTGCGTTCCATACGTCTGTATCACTTTGCTTAAACCATAAGACTGTAAACTGTAATTTTACATCAAAGTATGACGGCATAAGAGGCACAAAGGCAGATAGACAGATGTTATTTGAGCATTTAATTCGAGCAATGTTGTAAAGTTCGATGTCTTACCTCACTAATGACGTCTTTTATGTTTTTTGCTGATTTTGTCTCCATTTCGTGCTTAGTATCATTTTATCCACTCGTTGTTTGTTAGGTTGCGCTGGCCACTCATTATCGCGTTGCCGTTGACAACAAGAAAACTCAGCTCGGCGTACCTGAGGTTCAGCTTGGTCTGTTGCCGGGCGCTGGAGGCACACAGAGGCTGCCAAAACTGGTGAGCAAGTATCCATCTGCCTGTAGCAGGCTTGTTAACGATACCTGAGAAAAGTATTGCCAATTGCGATACCAATACTTTGCGCTGAAAGTATCGCCGGTACCAATACCGATACTTTTGCAAAAAGTATTGGCAATACTTTTACACCGATACTTTTAATGACACATCACTGCATGAAAACGTCTTGCTGCTAAGACACTTTTGATAGCGGTATATCGAATTTCCATTTTAGCTGATTGCTCCTGTCTCAGTATGTAGACTATGAACAACCCGGGCGGCGGGCGTGGAGGGTGCAGATCAAAGCCGTCCGACTTACGCTAATGCAGACCTTGTTCAATTCTTTCGCCTCTTAGTCGTCGTCGGCCGTAGAAATGTATTGGTATTGCGATATTTATGGTCTAAAAGTATCGCCGATACCTTATCGATTACTCTTTTCAAAAATTGGCGATAACTTTATCGATATATCGGCGATAAAGTATCGGCAATACTCGATACTTCAATATTAACAAGCCTGGCCTGCAAGACTGTCTCTACTGATGCTAATGCTACTGTTGCTGCTCCTCCTCCGACAACTACTGATACTGCTGCTGCTACGTTTGATTTTATTGACCTGCGTAATTTCATGGAACTGGGGATTTCTGGAACAAGTTTTTGCTTGTGAGATGCCAGCCTTGCTGTCACTGAAGCAACAGTCTTGATACCATGATCAGCAGCTGAATCAGATACATCAGTGTGATCGTTAATCCATATGTTGTATTTTGGTTTCCCATTGGTTTGACTTCAGCCAACAATCATTCAGTAAAGTATTTAAAAATTTTAAAAAGACTTACTCGAAGTTGTTGATGCTTTTTTCAGCTTGTTTTATCCATTCTTGTCCGCATTTTGTTAGTTTGTGATTTTCAGTTTGTGTTGGAGTCTGCTGGTGATTGTGTGATTGGTGTTGACTTAGGTACCAATTGATCAGGCTTTCGACATGATGTTGACTGGGAAAAATGTCCGACCGTCAAAGGCCAAGAAATTAGGCCTTGTTGACGTAGTCGTTAATCCTCTCGGTAATTAATTACATTTGCTGTTTCATTTTACTGTGTCTGTTTTTCAGGTTCACTGTAGTGTTCTGCATTGTTCTGTTTATTGTTTTTACTGCTCATGAAATACTAGTCTTTGTTATTGTTGTTTAGAATATATTTATTTTTGATTCATTTAAATGAAATCCTGTTGATTTGTAGTTTCCTGTTCTATGTGTACCAAAGGTTGTTGATTGTAAGGATCACTGTAGCAGGTTTGTGCTGATGTCTCCATTGACAGTGACTCAGATCACCTCAATGAGTCTGGCACTGAATTCAGCTGTACTTTTTCTCACCCGACATGTCGTTGGTTCACCTTCACAAGGCGTGGAGTTCCGCTGTGTTTATTGTCGTCGTTATCGTCAGTTACTGCTGATGAACTTGATGCTGCTTGTAGGTCCCGGAATAAAGGAACCGGAAGTACGAACACTTGAACATTTGCAAGAAGTAGCAATAGATCTGGCAAGGTACAGAGCAGCACATCAGATACTGTCAGCCTAGTTGTAAAGACAGTTATTGTTGAACTTTACACTCATTGGCATAGAATGAGATAGTGAGATGTAGCTATTTGAACAGAAGACATTGATTCTACTTAAATTCAGAAGAACTAGATGTAACTGTTTTCTTGATGATTATTATGAGTAATAATATGCAATTTCTGTTGTAGAGGTGTAATATGTAAAAGTCTTGTGCTAAATCTGTCTTGTTTCAATGTTGTTATTGAGTTTAATAAGCATAATAAGTGTTGTGTCAACACAAACGAGCATAGTGGAATCCATGCAGATCTCGGAGTCGTCGTAGACAGTAGACTGGTAATGTTGAGCTGCCTGCTATCATTTATATCAGCTCCTCTCTGTCATACAGTCACTGTCTGTTTACACAGCAATGATGACTGTAATGCAAGCATTCTTACCTTGCAGCCGTGATTACTGTAATTAATTACTATGTGGCATAACTGACAACTGTCAGGCAATTGGAATCAATTCAGAATGCCACAGCACATGTAGTCACAGTTAACAACACGTCAGTCCAATGCTGCAGAAACGACACTGGCTTTCTGTTTGTTGGTCGGTAGATTACAATCTTGCCGTACTTGTGAATCAGTCACTGAATGGCTGCACTCCAGCACTGTCCACTGATGATGGCTGTTGCACTCTGCCACTATGAGAACATGTTACGTCTCAACTTCCAACAACCATTCCCTCTTAGTGGCAGCTCCACACTTCTGTCCAACAGTCTATCAACGTCTTTATGGCCCTGATATCAACACAAAACTTTTCAGGCATCCGCTCAAAACATTCCTGTCTGAGGACAGACTTAGCTGAAATTGCACCATGTATTAGTACTCTTACTTACTTACTTTACTGAATTAGTTACTTATTTTAGCGAATTCCCCTGCCATGTGCATTATCATGGTCATGTGACATTTGATGAGAATGTTTTGCACCAAACGGTTGATCACTTGCTGTGTAGGGGCCTTGCTGATGGTACAGTGAAGCGGGTTCCACGCAAGAAGTCTCTGGTTGAAAGTTGGTAACTGTTCGGATGTCTGTTTTGTGAGAACGCGCTGATTTCTTCTGTCTGCTTTAGCATTGTTGTTTATTTGTTCGATTTAAATAATCTTTGGTGTTCATAATATGTGAGAATTTTGCGGTTCTCTGAAATAGGAACTTTTAACCGTGTTCAAAAGGTCACCTTGCTTGCCTGTTGATTATTTTTTGTTTGCATTGTTATGAATTTGCTGTAAGACATTTCTGAGTGTTCTTTCTGTTTGCTGCTGCAGAGGCCATGAACTTGGGTTTGAAGTATGAATTTGGTCGCAACTACTTCTTGAAGCAAGTCAGAAGCAGAGTAATGAAACAGACTCATGGTGTTTACCCTGCTCCACTGAGAATCATTGATGTATGTTGCACTGATACAGTATCAAAGCTTTCAGCCACATGTGTCACTTACTGCATAGAATGTGCTGTCAAGTATGTTTTATTTTACTCATTGATGCTAACTTTCTATAAAAACAACTGATTTTCAACATCGTTTTGATTAATTATCTCTTGCTCCATCTAATTCGGTGCAGTTTTATAATGTTTTACATAAAGTTAATTTTTCCGCTTGTTTGCTATTTGCAAGTTGCAACTAATTGTTCATGATTGTGTTGAATGGTGACTGGTTCTACAGCCGTTGTTTACGCACACTGTGCTGCTTGTCAGGTGATGAAAACAACCTTGGAGAAAGGTCACGTCGTTGGTTATCAGAAAGAATCTCAGGTCGCCCTGTAGTTCGCAGTGTGTTGTTTAAAAAATACTGGTGGAGTGTTTAACGGAATACGTGATGGAGTGTGTGTGTGATGTTAGTTGCTAACGCTGGGATTAGCATTATGTCACTGCAGAGTCTGGTTGTGTTATGTTGTTGTTAGATAGTAAACATTATTAGTTGTGAATCTGTCGTGTATTCGTATCGTGTACAAGTATCTAAGCCATGTTATGTACCTGATAATTGTTGTGTTTTTATTGTCTCGTTAATGACTGATAACTGCTGTGTCCCTGCTGTTGCCATAATGATCACTACTTAGTATTAGTCAAAAGCGCTTATGAATAGTGCACGCATCGGCATGCATCTTAACCCTTTGACGCCCAGTGGTGCCACATGGGTACAGCTATAAAGCATCCTATGCCAGGCCGGGTTAAGCCATCATTTGTAATTTTTGACACCCGGGCACTCTGACGCTTAGTCCTGAGCGTCACAGTGCCCGGATGTCAAAAATTACAAATGACGGCTTAACCCGGCCTGGCATAGGATGCTTTATAGCTGTACCCATGTGGCACCACTGGGCGTCAAAGGGTTAAACTGGTGTTGAAAAACGCTCATATGTTGTGGTGTTTTCATAGGCATTTGGAGAGCTGGCTATGACCGACGAGTCAAAAGCACTGATGGGTTTATATCATGGAATGACGGCTTGCAAGAAGAATAAGTTTGGCAAGCCAAGCCACCCAGTTAGGTACTGAAACTGTACGTTATCTTATGTATGGATACCATATGTTAAATTTATTATTCATGATGTAGCTGAGTGTTTTCTTCCTTTGGTTGCATTATCGTGGCTCTGCCCAGACAATGTTGGGCGCTCTAACGATTCAGGATAGGACTTACGATGATTTAGTCTGTTGTCATATAGACCACTGACCTGCACATAAAAATAGACGACTTACTTATCGAATTATTTGCATGACTTGAATGTAAGTGATAACAGGATGATTATTAACTGTGCAATTTTGTGGTATATCGACAGCAATAAAGTAGTTATAAAGTTCGTTTTTTAATTAATTGTTAAAAACTGCTTATCTATTTAGGCATAGATAGTACAGTAGGCAGTGCAGTTATGTTCATATTCCATTGTGGTTTTTAGCTTTCCAGTAAAGATCTGTTTGCATATATTCTCCGATCTCGCCTCTCGTCACCAGATGCATGTACAAACAAATGTCATTTGAAATAAGCAGTTTAAAGCCACAGCTAATAGGAAGTGCTTTTGAAGAAGCCATTATGAACCCCTTTAATGGCATACCTCTGTGGCATAGCTGAAAGCACTGTATAAATGACATAAATGACCATTGAACGCTAATATCCAAGCTTATATATGACAGCAGTTTTTGCTGTGGTCGATGTCCTACTGCTAGGGCGGGGCTTACGTTGTTGACATGTCAGGGCAATACTGTAGTTTTTGCATACATAAGTTTTACATAAACTGGCATAACTGAAATGTATCCTTCAGTTCTAGGTATTGTGTTGTAGTTAGTTCTAGCAACATTATAGCTGGCATTGTGCAATGTCTGATGACTGGATTAATTTAACCCGTTGCTGAAGCTAGACGGCATTTTTGCTGTCAGTTAGTACATTAGACTTGTGTGTGTGTCTATGCAGTAAGCTGGCTGTACTTGGAGCTGGTCTGATGGGAGCTGGCATTGCTCAGGTGAGCATTGACAAAGGTTTGCCGACGATAATGAAGGACAGTGCAGATGCCGGTCTCTTTCGAGGCCAGGAACAGATCGAGAAAGGTCTGAAAGAAGCTGTTAAGAAGAAGAAAGTTACCGAGTATGATGCTCCTGTGCTAACTGTTTGTTGGCTTTATCCCTTTAATGTCCACTGTTGTCATATGGGTACAGCTATAAAGCATCCTGTGCCAGACTGGGTTAAGCTGTCATTTGTAATTTTTGACTTCCGAGCACTCTGACGCTCAGCGCTGACAACAGTGGGCGTCAAAGGGTTATACTGCTGCAGATTTCTTCAGCATAGACTAGTGTGTACAGGTCCAGAAAGAATTCTTGTCAACGTGAAAACTGTAGGTAACAAGAAGAAATTATTGTGGTAGTAGAACAAGCTGGTTTCAATTGTCTGTTAGCTGGGCTTCAAATATGTATGTATTCTTAAAACTAATACAGTGATGTAACAATTAATTAAAGCCATCTTGAAACTTATGTGAAGTGGGTATATGAAACTTAAAGCTTTGATTGTTACTTTTATCTAGTGACAGAAATGCATACTCCAAACACAGTATTACAAGACAGGTGTAGCATTCAAACTATGCTGCCATGTTGTCCAGGTTCAAACAGAACCACTCGGATACTTGTAATATGGATTAGCAAGTCAACAGACTATTGTACCAGTGTACTAAAGTATAATTATGAAGTTTAAGTTTTTCATGTCGATTTGTTTATATCTTTGGAATACAACATTGATACGGAAGCCGAGAAGGAAATATATGGGCACAGGCTCAATTCTGCCTGTTCGTTTTGACAGAACCGGTCTAGTTGTGGGAGACATATGTCTGCTGCTCCCAGACTGGCATCTCAAGCCAATGAAGCAGAGTTGAGCCTGTGTCCAGTCTGTCACTTTCTGTTGTATGTTGACCAGGTTTGGAGCTATTCACACCATGTCTATGCTGGACCCAACGTTGTCGTATCGGGACTTCAAGAACGTGGACATGGTAATCGAGGCTGTCTTTGAGGACATCAAGATCAAGCATGCTGTCATCAAGGAGGTAGAACAGGTAGATGGAAAATGATGCTGATTTTGATAAGTTATGTATCTTCGAATTAATCAACTTCATGATTTGTGAGTTTCCCTGACATCATAGCTTAGAGTTTTAATGTGTGGAATACAGAGCTGTCAGATGATTATTTTTTCATTGCATTAGTCGCACAATTAATTATTTGATTGTGTGCTAATTGCAGTTTTAAAGCACACAGTTTGTTAGCTCTAAACAAGTTAGTGAAAGTTACAAAATACAAGTGCTATCAAAAATGTTTTTGAAACTGCTAGATACAGTACACAAGGTGTTATTTTGCATTGAAAGTTCCTATCTCACTCGCCATGAACAACAATAACTGTTGTGTTTGAAAACGTAAATATTTTTATTGCAGTCAATTCCTTAATGTGTTAATTAACATGTTCGTTTGGCTTTATTTAGAGCAAACAAGAAATGTTTATATCTATTGCATTGTTGTGTAGCATATTCCAGAGCATTGTATATATGCATCGAATACATCTGCTTTGCCTATTGCGAAGATCGCTGAGGCCAGCAAACGACCTGAGAAGGTGATATTTTTACATTGTACATTGTGCATGACATTGTTTTGGCTTTTCTGTCATTTTAATTTTGACTCTTTGTGCAATATCTGTGCTCTATTATAGAACTGTTCCGAGCCATTTGCTGTATGTACTCTATTGCCTGTGAACGCTAGGTTGGTTCAGTTGAATTAGGTTCTCTGTTGAGTATATCATTTGTGGACTCGACTTTGTATAATAAAGCGGAACTGTTTATTTCAGGTAATTGGTATGCATTACTTTTCTCCGGTCGACAAGATGATGTTGCTAGAAATAGTCACAACTGACAAGACGTCAAAGGATACCATCGGTTAGTTTTAATAAGTTTTGTTCGTACAATAAGTGCAACCTACTCTCGTTAATGCAGCACTCTAGCAAAACATGAGCACACCTTTAGCCATGCTAGTCAGCCACACATGATGTTGCTTTTCTAACAAATGCAGTATTTTACACTGTAGTTTTTTATGTTTAATCTGTGTTCTGTGATAATATCCTTTAAGTTACAGTGCAAACAACAGATATTGACTGCTAGTGATTTTGCCAGCTTCTGTTGGGGACTTGTAGTGCTTTGTCGTGTTTAATGACTTTTAAAGAAATTGGTGGAAGCTTAGTTTGTTTCTCGTTGATAGTGATGAATCCAGGTTTCATCACCAGTTACATCACCTCCCCTCTACTACAAGATGTCAAGTCATGTCATCATGCATACAGTCTGCTGTTCTGGCTTTAGCTATTTTGGCACCCAATGAGCAGACACCTTCTGAAACTTTAGATGTTGGCACACAATTCTGTGAACTGTACTTTGAGAGAAACCGGTTTGCTACATTGCTGACGACGCTTCAGTTGACATGCATCAGTCCGATCTGATCACCATCTCGGCTTTTGCAAATGCTGGTATCAGTTGTTACAACAGGCTGTTATCCAGGTTGTTTATCAACAACATTTTCACTTCTGCAAGCAAACTTTTCACACCAGCAGTGTCTTGTCGGTCTAGAAAAACACTTCACCATACACTGAGCGCATTTCACAGTAAATGTCTCCCTTAGCCCACAATTACCAAGTAATTATGTGCTGTTAATTTCAGGGTGACTATCAGTAACAACATCATATTTTTTGTTTACAGATGACATCATAATAACGTCATTGCTACGAAGTTGATTTAGTTATGTTCCTTGTTTGTAGAAATTTCCTACAAAACGTATATTTTCAATTTTTAGTGTTCAAATAACTGATGCAGTGACGCCATTTTGTAACTTATTTTGGGGATGACTATTATGTTGTTCACAGCTGAATAACTGACAGAAGTACTTTGTGTCTATGGTAAATTCTGTCAATGTACAATGTGTCATGGTAGCTTCAGCAGTGGACGTTGGGCTGAAGCAGGGTAAGGTGGTAATTGTTGTCAAAGATGGTCCTGGTTTCTACACAACTCGATGTCTAGCGGCATTTTTTGCAGAGGTTTTCAAGCTCCTTCAGGTCTGTTCATTTCAACTTCAGTGTTATTATAATGTGCTAATTGTTTTATTGCCGATAATATTTAGAATTTCAGAGTGTTGCCCAAAATGAATGCTGCATGTTACTTGTCGCTTGTTATTCATTCATAGTTTTGAAGAATGGCATCAATGTGAGTGTCAAGAATATGGTTTTTGTTGTAATTGACCTGAGTCATTACTAGCCTGATGACATAATACGTCAGTAGTTTGTTGGGTTAGTTTTTTGGGTTTTGTAATTTAGTAAAACACTTGAGTTTCATTCAGCAAAATTTTCAATAGAAACAAATGAAGACAATTTCAGTCTGCAACATTTTCGCTGTGATGCCACTGTGTATGTTTCTGAGACAAAGCCGTGAGTATGACTTGCTGCAGGAAGGAGTGAGTCCTAAGGAGATGGACAGGAGGACGAAAGCGATGGGTTTTCCTGTTGGATCTGCAACGCTGATTGATGAGGTCGGCGTTGACGTCGGAGCACACATTGCAGACTATCTCTCTGGCGTGTTTGGACCTCGCTTTGGCTTCGGCAGCAACGAGACCAGTCTGTTGAAGGACATGGTGGCTCAGGGCTACCTCGGTAGGCTACACAGTGTCATTGTCTGATGAGGATATGGCAATGCCTTATGTAGATAGTCTTTAAAGGCCCTGTGCAGGCCGCAGGAGCTGTAGAATAGGTCCTATCTATTTCCTGGCCGGATGACGTAATAGGTCCCTAAACCAGGCTTCAGTTTCCTTAAGTTTAGTTTATGCGTATGTTAGTAGTTTTCTTGCATGGTTGTTTAGTAGGTTGTTTGTCTTGTTCCTGCACTGTAGTTATGTGTAGTTTTGTCAGTATCAGCCAATTAATTGGAACTTGGAGAAGGCTGGGTGTTTTGTACCAGTCGACAGAAGATCATCTCCGCAATGATGTATAGTTTGTTAAGTGCGACAGTAAACGCTAATGATCTGAATTCAGCTGTAATCTGGAAAGGATGTGATGAAAGTCTGTTTAGAGTGTATGCGTATTAAGTGGACGTTTGCTGGAGTGCTTCTAAATATGAAATATGCGGTGATGTGTAGGACGCAAGTCCGGTAAAGGAATCTTTGTCTATACGCCGAGCACTAAAGAACGTGATGAGAACGTTGGTGCCATGGACATCCTGAAGCGCTACAGTACAGTGTCGCCGCTGCCGTATGTGATTTTGTGTCATTTTATCACTTCTACTGTGTCATTAGTTTGCATGGCTGATATTGTGTGACATTTGCCATGCTGTACTGGTGTCAGCTGTACTCAATGATTGTCTGATATTGCATGCACAGATGAGTCTGTCGTGGTTCTTTGTCGAGTAGGAATGGAGGTCTGGCTGTGATGGTCCACAGTAGTGCTAGTGAGGAATCTGTGAAGGGTGATGCATTGGTTTAGTGTTTGGTGGTTTGCTGGTGCCGGCCATAATGTCATGTAGGCCTCGAGGGTTGGACCATCATTTGACAGTGTACTTGTGTATGAGTTCAGTTCAGCATCGAACATAGTCTCAGTTGATCAGATGCAATGAACTGCTTAGTTTTTGTGTAAGAGCAAGCAACCATTGTTTTTTCAGTTTCGTTGACCATAGAGTCAATATTTCCAGCATTACAGTTGAAGAAGCTGGTTAATTTGCAGTGATATGTAGGACGCAAGTCCGGTAAAGGTATCTTTGTGTTGATTTGTGTTTGCAGTTGTCTACTGGTTTATGATGCCTGTGAAACATGCCGCATTGTCAGTCTATAAAGACCTCATAGTTCCAGTGTTCCATAGAGATAACTTTTGATACCAGACTTAAACAATAGTTAGTGCAAGACAGAAAATTCTGTAGTTAGTGGTATTTGTTTGGTGGATTGATTGATTGATTGATTGATTGATTGATTGATTGATTGATTGA
>Ga0056114_1000358_pt1 | contig 15032 bp, 9 predicted proteins | sample WorMetHERISLAND1_FD_77005 | JGI IMG/M metagenome (GOLD analysis project Ga0056114, IMG submission 77005) | Marine gutless worms symbiont microbial communities from Max Planck institute for Marine Microbiology, Germany - Olavius loisae HERON... ...
ATGAGTTGTAGAGCAGTCTGAAGGTGGGAGATACTCGAGTCAAAGTTACGAGGATGGAAGGAGAAAAAAAGTTGAGTATCATCTGCATAAAGGTGGTGGTTTACAGAAAGTGAGGAGATAAGGAGTGCTGAGTGGGGTGGTATACATGACGAAAAGTAGAGGACCGAGAACAGAGCCTTGAGGAACACCACAAGAAGAAATATGCTCAATAAAAAAACCGATACCTAAATCGATTCGTCAGCGTTAATCGAATATCATTCTCATTTCTCATACTCATCGAATCGAATTGTTTGCTGCGAAACAGAAATGTTCTATCACATAAGAAGCGAGTACAGTACAGTGACGTGGATTCTGTTCAGCAGAGATCAAATGAGGTACATTGTAATTCAGTACTAACAGCTCGAATTTGTATCGCCGCCTATATTCTCTGACTATAGTCCCCCTGTGGACTGCATGGCCAGTGGTCAGCACTTAACACGATGCGCCTGTTTTGGATACTAGTAGGTCTGCTCGTCAACGACATGAACGATATTTCGAGTGACTTTGGCTATAGACAGGTTTGGAATTGCCGGGGCCCGGGGGCTTGGTGGGGTTCAACCCCCTCCCAGTTCATGTCTGCAGACGCTCATTTTTGACTGAAAATCGGCTTTAAGCCTTTAAATTTCAAATCCCTGGGCAAAATTTCAAAGATTTCGACATCTGACTCACACGCAGTTCTTTTAAAACAATTCCAACACTGGATATGACTGGTGATGCACGCAGCCTGGCACCCGGGAAGTCCTCGAGTCGAGGCTAACGTGCAGATTCGATGCCAAAATTTTCGGCCTCGGCCGCATAGCATATCCGGCCTCGGCCTCATGCAAAGTAACACTACATTGTAACACTACGGTACCGCAGTGAAAACTCACGTTTAAACGCGTGTTTAGAGTAGGCCTCAGCCTGTTCATAAACGGGTTTTTAGGCAGAGTTGATATCAAAGCAGTGCCGCCGATGGAACGTCGAAATGCAGGCGCTGCCGCCGCGCGCCTACTACGAGAAGCTCTCGCGGTCTCGCCAGTGACGTCACATGTTCAAATATATGTCCACTGGAAAGTAAAATTTAAACGTTCAAAGTTTATTAAAAGTCAGCTTTAGATAGGAGCCAGAACAGCATGTAATCACTATCAGTAGATGACAGACGAGTGGGTTTCGTGACAGTCGCCAAATGCCGTGGATTTCGCTAATTAGACAGTAGGATTTCGTGACAGTCACTGGATTTCGTGGATTTCGTGAATTTCGCTTTTTAGGCAACCGCAGACCGGTCAACACCTGTTGCTGCAAATAGCAAAGTATGTTTTTGACCACCTGCAGACTGCAGAGTGCAGCATGCACGCTATTCAATCAATCAGCAATCGGCAGGGCCAGGGTGCACTTTAGTCCAGAATCGCGTAGCGATATCAGCAGTAGAGACTCTAGCTGTTTTAAGACTTCAATGTGATTGTGACGTAATGGTATTTACTGTTTAGCGCGGACCGCGAAGTAAAGTAAACGATCAGGGTTTATCAATTTAATATCATGCCGGGAATTTTGGCTGAGATAACATCTATTTTTGGAGATGACAAAAGTTTATATGACATCTTAAACATCAAGAACGGAGCCTCTAAAGATGAAGTTAAATATTGCAGCATTCTGGATACTGTACAATATATCGATGTCACGAAACACCGCACCGCCGCCAAATACAGGTCCTGGGTATTGGTAAAATGTGTCTGGTGCGGTGCATACTATTGATCTCGGTTAAGAAAAGGAACAGGTTACGGTTTTCATGACTTTCTGACTTGCATTTTGTTACTCTTGCTGCTTATTCAGTGTAAGATACCACAGTATTTGGGGCCGGTGCGGACGGTGCGGTGTTTCGTGACTACGTGAAAACATGTAGCGAACAATTTGGGACCGGAATTTGGAGGACTGCCCACTCCTGTAACGTACAGGCTACAGTACCGTCAAGACGGTACCCTGTACCTGTACCGTCAACCATGCCCCTCCCACATCCCGCCGTCTTTACCGCCGCCGTTGACTGTCACGGCGACAGTAACATGGCTGAATAAGTGCAAATTACTGACAAACTAACACTGACCCTAACCTTCTCTCCTAACCCTATACGGACCCACGACCATGTGCCTAACCCTAACCGACCCTCAAGCGACATTTATTGAAAAATCAGCACTTCAACCTTTTCTGACCTATACATGATTGTTTACATGATTGTTCAAGATTACGTAGAGATTACATAGAAAAGATAGCATAGATAACTACATTAAATTACTGACGGTATGCGAGCATGGTAGGCTATAGTACCGTCTTGACGGTACGGTAGCCACTCTGATCCTGTAAAGGTGTAAAGCTGGGGACGAGTGAAGATTCGCGGGCGCTATACTGTGCATGGTGCGACTTTTGTTTATTTTCCTTTATTTTTTAAATTTTAAGCTGGGCAGGAGCTTTGCCCTTCCCCTACCCCACCACACTCCACCGATTGCAAAACTGAACAACTAAACTCAAAATGACCACAAAAGCTACCAGTTAACTCCACATTAAGAATGCTGTGGCACCCGTGAAACTTCACTCAAGCAAAAGCTAACTGCCGGTAGCTGCCACCTCTGATGGCAGACAATCTTCTGTTAGCTACAGCACAAGGCTGCAGGCTGTGGTCAGTGGTCAGTCAGTCAGCCCACGAATGAGCCAGTCACGGCCTGTCGGCATATTAGGTGGCTAGTGCTGAGTACTGACCGTGTGTTAAGTAATAGCCAGTCATTGGCTGTGTGTAACAAGGGTATGACTAATTATCACATCGGACAATAAATGACTGCATCAGACCCAGTATGACAACAGATGGTCTATGGCAACTTTTTGTCGTATTGGACCATATGCACCAGTTTTGTGCTGTCATGGTCCTGATATGGGTCTCTGTTGTAGTACACAGTCTGAATCCAATATGATCGTATGTCATCATACTGGGTCAGATGCGATCTGATGCAGTAATTAGTTATATCAGTGTAACTTGGGTTACTTGAGCCACCTCTGTTGGTGACAATTTGATTTCAATGCCCCGGTTATAAATGAACTTTCTTGTACAGAATAGTAAATTTCAGTTAGATCAATTTGTATTTATAAAGAGTGTGATAGGCTAGCGGAGATACTAAATACTTCATCTTTCAATCTTTCATTGAACTATGTGTATAATTAGTGATGATGTTTTTGTTATTGCAGTTAGAAAGGCGTACTACAAGTTGTCGCTGAAGGTACACCCAGACCGCGTGTCGGCAGATGAGTTGACACAAGCTACGAGGAAGTTTCAAGCTCTGGGCAAGATCTATGAAATACTCTCTGATGACGACAGGCGGGCCATCTACGACGAAGACGGTAAGCAAGTGAAAACATAAGATAGAAACTTTGTTCAGCTGTAGACATACAAAGATATAAATGGATAGTACGTGTGCAATGTAAATGTAATATGAGCTTTTAGGTGATTTCATTACTGCTATCAGTGTCACCATTCCGACATGTCTGTCTGTCGCGTTCGTGCATTGTGCTCAAATGGCAGAAGTTATTGACACGATTTCTGTTGCATATGCCAGACACATGTCTTTCACTCCCGTAGTGCGTTAAAATTCAGCTTACATCGGTCAACCCTTTCCTTTCCCAAATTTGCCCTAAAATGACCCACCTCTGATTTAAGTATCAGGAGACATTTGATGGGAAATTATGGCTGAATGGGTTAGAGATAGAAAACCACCATTGCTCTTTTGAATGGTACTGTCGCTGACTCCCTACAACCACCCCTTCTTTCAAAATGAGGTCCCCAAATGCACATCACGTGACCAACTTCATGATGCATGCTGCCACCTGGTGAATATAATAGAAGATGTCACCATGATGCTGACTGACACAGTTTATCCCATTTAATAAATTGCCATTGTTTTTGTGGGCAGCCTTACTGAATGATGTCTGTTATGTCAAACTGTAAAAATAGATTTTGCTTTATAATTAAATTGTCCTTGACATTCCACTTTGGAGAGAGCACGTGTCGCAAATTTTGTCCTGTGATGTGCATTTGTACCCAATTTTGGGGAAGAGAAGGTCGTAGGTCAGCGATGGCACCATTTGAAAGAGCAGCGATGGTTTCCTTCCTATAGGCTGTCCATTGTGACTGTTGCACTGTCTCTAACCATTCGGCAGCAATTTGCCTTCAGGTGTCTCCAACACTCAAATCAACAGGGGGTGGGTCACATTTGGGGAGGAAGGAAGGATTGACCAATGTAGGCCAAGTTTAATTGTGCTGACACTGTAGAAATCCAGGATGTGTACAACTCCTGGAAATCTACTGGAATTTAAAAACCATCCTGGAAATCTCCTTGAATTTGTATGGTCCTCCTGGAAATTTTTTGTATAAAATGTCGATAATCGACTGCATTGGTTTCTAATCATAATAAAACTGGGTACCGGATTGCTTCGTTAAGAAACTCGTCGCCATTTTTTATCTTTTGCCATGGTTCTGTGTTGTGTATATCATGCTTTTTGTTCTATATTTAGGCAAACTAATAGATTCGGTACATTGCATAGCAGGCCGAAGCAATGCAAACATGTCCTGGATTTTTCTTGAAATCCTCCTGGAATGTCCTGGAAATTTGTTCGGTTAAATTTGTAGACACCCTGGAACCTTGTGACTACACACAATTGTTCAATAGTTATGTTTTCACTAGTTACATGTCTGTGTACACAGGATCTGTTGACGATGAGTGTTTGGTGGCCAGTGAAGACAGAGACTGGTACACCTACTGGCGCTTGTTGTTCGCTAAAGTTGACGAAAACGACATCGTAAATTTTGAGACAAACTACAAGGGTAAGTTATAGCAGTTCTAATGTTTAGCAGTTTTTTTGCTTCATTTGAGTTGTGGTAAAAAAATTTTTTTATGGCAATAATGTATTAAGGGTTGTTTGCCCACAGTTCTGTGCACTATAGGAACACTGCGTTGTTGCATCAGGTCTTCCGCCAAAACTTCTGCAGGCCAAGCCAGTGTATCCTGTAGGTCACATTCCGGGCTTTTATTGCAACATGTATGGTACTTAACTTTGTATTCCATTAGTCCAGCATTTCACACTTTCACTGACTACTCTATGGGCTGTCACTATCAGCGTTAGCATTTAACTCAGGGTGCTGTTTGTGGCCAAGACAATTAGGGGGCATAAATCCTAGGGGGTGTCCCCCAGCGGCAGAGCCCCGGTAGGGTATCTGGGGATACAGACTAATTTTCGATGTTTGAGAGCACAAAAGAAGAATAATAGACCTGTAGGCATTTTTTTAGTTTTAACCTTACGCAACTACCCGTTATTCAGCTATTGTCATACGAATTCCGTCTGTCTGTGCACGGGATTGTAACATCCATGCACTTCAAGAGCTCCCGTAATATCCCTCATACATTCGTAACGTTGCATGTGAACTTGTGCTACATTAACATTAGGCCTAACTCATTATGTGACAATCTGTGCCACTAATATGGGCGTTTAACTGGGCTGTGTTACAGACATTAACGTGAACCTAGAAGACTGAAAACCGTACCTGTGTGGTTGGCCTAAGTTTGTCAGAATAGCGGTTGTCGTTACAGTGGTTGCTTTCCCGTCATACCTGTGAAATTTTCAGTATTTGGTATTGTAGCGTAAAGTGAGTTGTGTCGTATATCAGGCTCTGATGAAGAACTTGAGGATCTGAAAGCTGCTTACACAAGTTGTCGCGGAGACATGGACAAGATTATTGAGAGCGTACTGTGTGCAACTGTCGACGATGAGCCACGATTTCGCCAGATTCTCGAGTCACTTATTGCTGACGGCAGTGTTGAGGCTTATTCAGCTTTCACCAATGAGACGAAGACAAAGGCGAATGCACGAAAGAGAAAGGTCCACTAGACTGTCTTGTGTATCTGTTGCTGTTGTTGTAAGGCAAGTGCCAAGCCTGCACCTATCAGACAGATCACGTCCCTCTGTTGGTCTTGTCTGATAAAACTGATCTAATATCGATAATAACCTGATAAGCAAAGTATTTCTAACTTCACCCGTTGTGAGTGAGTCTGCTGGTCAAGCACAAACTATACCATTGGACATCGTCCATTAGACTCTGTAATAACTAGTTCATCTCAACTGGAAGTCGTACTGGAGGCCAGTATGATCTAGGTTTGTCTTTTCCCAGCCCAGTGCACTTTTATCCCTTCCATGGGCCACGTAGCATGCACAGCAGATGTTCCGCTATATACAACTACACCAGTCAGATCTGTGTCGACCTTACTTACCGCTCATTAGTTATGATGCTACTGTATGGTGGACAGATGGAAGGCTGACCTTATTGTAGCACATATTACAGTGGACAACATCGGACCATCTTTCCTGCCTGTGAAATTAATCTGAGACTGATTATCCTGACATGAGTAATTGTGACATGAGATTATCCTGGGATGAGTAATTGCTGTGATTCAGGCATATGTGAGAGTTTTGCTGTTAATAAGCCAACACACAAATCAGAGGTGTAAGGAACGTTCAGGCTTATTTCATAAATGATGATAAATTATATAGGACAGGTACAATGGTGAGTATCAGCTGAGCAGTGTGTTTTGTACACAGAGTGTACTGTGAAACTGTTGTGCATTTTGCAGGCAGAAGCCGAGAGCAAGGAGGCAGATCAGCTGAGGACGAAGCTGTCCAAGACTGAGAACAGCAGTCTATCAGCACTGATTCTACGCAATCAGCAGTCACGCAGCAAGCAGATGGACACGTTCTTCGCCGACCTCGCTACAAAGTACGGCAGCCAAGAGAAATCACGCCGATCCACCAGCAGAACACAGACTGTGTCAAAGAGCGCGGCCGGGAAGTCATCAAAGAGAACTGTTTCAAAGTCAAAGTCACAGTCAAAAGCAAAGAAGTAGCATTACACTAGACCAGAATGCGTTACGTGACAGTTGTGGATAAGCTGCTGCGTTTTGCAGAAATGTGAATCATGAGACCAAATATGTACATATTTAGATGTGAGATGTACCTTGCGTTGTTGGATATTTTTAGCCATTACGTATGTACCTGTTTGACTGATCAACAATAATAACTGAAACTAACAGAGCTAACAATAACAACACAAACTGATTCAAAATGCGTGATTGTCACGCATGCATGTTACTTGAGTATCTGACAGTTTTAGCTTCATTTGGCATCTTCTGTTTGTTAGGCTGACATCTGGACACTGTGAAGCAGTAATGTGTTCAGTGTTATGCAACTTCCAATATCATTTATCTTGTCGCTCGGCGCTAAAACTCACGGACTTTTCACTTATGCTGAACAACATAGTGAGATACTATCAGATACGGTGTGAATTCTATGAACCCTTACAAACAAACAACACATTGTAATATGTGGCAACTTGCTTCATTCAATCAACCAGTGACTGGGCGGTAGACGCTAACATGAAACCAGTCCAAACACTGTACATTCATTACACAGTAACACACGTCTTGCGTCGTGCCTGCTGCTTGCTTGTGCATAGCCCACTGACAACACGTCATGTTAACAATACGTGGACTTGTCTCTACAGCATCACAGAAGCAATAGACAAGCCACAACAGCACTGCCACTTACTGCGACACATCGTCAAATGATCACATTCACACATACAGAATGAAGACTGCCCTGTACTAGACAACATACGTGGGACTCGAGTAAGAATTGCTTCTATCCATGCATACTATATAACGTTAACATGCTAACAACATAGTGGAAAGCTCATCAGCCTATTAGCTCGCACCAGTATATTGCACGCCAGTCAGAATGGTTCAGTTGTAATATCTATCCTACTGGCATGGGAATATCTTGCAGTTAACATCTAATAGCACACTGGAGGAGACCACCAGGACGCCCTCGTACTACGTGGATGAAGACTAACCACCAAGACCTGAAATCCAATAACCTCTGTCTGGATGAAGCAATTGACGTGGTCCACTCTGGAGACTGATGTCTACATTCGACGCTACACACTCCTAGTGGTGCATGTCAGAAATGAAGAAGGAGAAGATGACACTGCATTTCGTTAGCTGTTGATCACAAAGTGTGTCAGGTCAAACTGGGTTCACTGGACTTGTATTACTTGATATGCACACAACACGGTGAAGGGTACAGTAGATCTTGTGATGCTGAAGTGAAAATCAGTTTCATGATCTAACGACATCAAGAAGAATACTGGATTTTAAATGCCAGTGTCTTAACACTGATATATTAATAACCATTTATATCTATAATGGCACACTGTGTGGCACAACTAAAACCACATGTCAGCAGCACAGAGCAAGAACTCATCAGCTGCATTTCAGAAGAACGGAAAAATCGAAACACAAACCATAACGGTGAAAAATCGACTTGTGGCCAATTGAGAAAATACATTTATAGCATTAATCATTTATTTCACAACTCCGTTAACTCACAACTCTATTCTGTATATGTGAAATCAGTTTCTAGTATATGAGTTTACTATAGCGACCTGACAAAATTTCAGCCGGTATAATTGACTGAGCAGGGTTTAAGTCTCCACCAACACAGTATAGGTTATCTGGGAGAGGTTTACAGGTCAAAATAACCAATTAACAGTATCAAAGTACTGAAGCAATTCTTAATAAAACTAAACCACTTCACACCCTGCCGTTGTGTGGTTGTTGTGTTCTGTGAGCCACCTCGACTGGCCGTGAAATGGATCAGCGTTCTCATGCATTTTGACGCAGAGTGCTTCTGATGATTCAAGTTATAAGTTTATATTTGAAGTCACATATTTTTATACACCACGTACAATTTCCTATCAGCGTTCCATAGTAACTATACTGGGTGATTAAGAGAATGGCAGGGACTGGACGTTAGGGTCTCCTTTTGCTGCACCAACTCTGACAGCATGGCACATCCCATATTTGTACATTCCTGCTTAGTCATTTCACGCTGAAACCCTTCAAATTCAATGACTCTATCACTGGTTAACAAATCAGTTTTCATTTTGCGATATCACTGCGGTGTAGAACGGCAGCAGTTTTTTGGTCGCACGGAAATTGGGTTTAAAATATTGTTGACCCTTATTTGTTCAGTGCTCCTAACTTGCACTGTACAACATGGGACATTTCTCAGTCGAGCTGTTGTTTACAATGAATTAAACTCAACTCAGCTGACGAGTTGACCAGCAGTCAACAACTGATCTGGTGCTTCACTTACATAAGTAAGTGTTCTACTGAGGCTAGACTTTATTCTTTTCTTAGCTGCACAACTCCAGTGCATTCTTACTATTAGCTATCGCTGTATATTCACTGCAATGGTGGTCACAGATAGTGCATTCTTGCAGTAACAGAAAGCGGCGATTGTATCTGGTGCAAAACTGACCCCTCAAAATAAGGGGTATACTGCGAGATTTTTACCCTGACAGATCTTGATGTGTATAACATGGTGTAGATTATAACTTAGAAATTGTCAATAATTTTCCATCTGGTGCGTTCCTGCTCTGGACTGACGGTATACAGTGGCTGAGGTCGGTGAATGTAGATAGCATGCTCTACACTTGAGCCAGACCTCAGCTAGCTCTACAGACCGATCTGTAATAACTAACACCAAGGATAATTACTGTAAAACTCTTACATTTTGTGATTTCATACACACATTTATTTTCACACTTCCAAAGTTCCTATCATCAATGAACAATACACAGTAATAAGTATGCTGTCAATTTTGCTTTTTGTTTATCTTGCGAAAATCACAAAACACAGGACATGCGAATAATATGGCACGTACCTTACCACTAGCATCATCAACACAAAGCATGAATAATGACAGAGTTAAAATTAACAAATTCACCAATGTGAATGTATCACATGCTCAGGCGGCCGATCATAGCATGCTGTGCTGTATAAACACTCGGTCAGCTGATCAAAAACAAACAAAACAATGCTGATGATGCATGTTTACTGCCATCAGAACCAATCAACAACATAATCTATTACTATTAATCATCTACTACTAGTGATAATCTAAAATGCTGCCACCAGTATCTAGACTACTGGATCCATAACTGCAACAGCTGATTGGATGTTGTAACGTGGCAACCACTCAACATGAAACGTTTTCAGTAGATACCCACAAAGTCCAGGAGACTTGAAATGCAGATGTGCTTACTGCAATTCCTTGCTGCTTGATTAACCGTTTGACACCCACTGTTGTCGTATGGGTACAGCTATAAAGCATCCTGTGCCAGAACGGGTTAAGCTGTCATTTGTAATTTTTGACATCTGGGCACTCTTGACGCTCAGGCTTAACCCGGTCTGGCACACGATCATTATACATATATGACAACAGTGTGTGTCAAAGGGTTAATATTCCCTGTCAGTTGTAATGCACCAGGATGAACAGTTGCCAAATTCCAATGCGTGAAGTATTTCACACGAAGTATGATTCCTATGATTTCTTACTGAGCAGCCGTACAGACTACCTCTATGAGGCTAAGCTCTGCATCTCATCTAGAAGTGTGGCTTTTAAATTAAAATTTATGCAGTGGCTTCAGGGTAGTTTCGTAAGGATTACTTGTCCACATAATCACACCGCGAAGAAGAGGGCAAAGTGCAGTAGAATCTACCGCCATCAATCAACACCAGCTCAACAGAATCATCCTGCAAGTGAACAGTGACATTAGCACAGCGATAGACAAATCCCTGAAGAGACCGTGGTATCAGTTATCAGTCTTACTCAGAAACACTTCATTTCAGACTATGAAATTGCATCAGTGACGTCACATCCCATCCTGATACACTAAACAACTTGCATTCAAACAAAGCCGCTATCTTACAATTACGTACAGACAAGGCAGGTAGTGTAACATGCAAACAGGTAGGTCTATCACTGTAGCGCTGTAGCCTGTTGTGTGACAGACGACTCGTCCGGTACAGCAGTCCACTGTGTGAGCCCTGCTGTGACACAGGACGACGTTAAACAGCCGACTCTGCTGGATTCACTCGTCTGTATCTGATGATTGTTCACCAGTGAAAACGACTGTTCCGGCCAAGAGCTCGCGTCATCATCGCCGCCTGGTGTTGTCCTAACATCTCCGTCATTACAGACTAAGCTACTAGTCCACGTGAATGCAGCCAGCGTTGACGAGCTAATTCGACAAAGTCTGACGTCAACCGTCGGCAGAGCAGACTGCTCCGGCGCACAGTAGACAGACGCGTCTGACTGCGGTTCATCAGCGATGGGAAACCCAAATACAGAGTCACCCACAGCCTCTGAGCTCATGGCACAGACGGTGTCCGGTGAGCGAGGGTCGTGACTGGCCGATGCGGTCAGAGAGTGTTCACTTTCACTGCGGTTTGACCGGCTACGTCGTCGCTGGTTCAACAGTGGCTGGACTTGTTTCTTCTCGTAGATCTCATAGCGTAGATGTCGTGCCGCAAACATCTCATCCGACAAATCTTCCACCTGATCACAATAGAATACAACCTTCTCATGAGTGAGTGAGTGAGCAGTGTTTAACGTCCCCATCAACACAGTATAGGTTATACGGGAGACGGTTTTTACAGGTCAAAAGACCCAACCAACAGTATCACAGTACTGAAGGAAGCTACAAAGGAAAACAACACAAAAAACATAAAGAAAACAGAAAATACACAAACACACAAAATAGTATACAAATAACCGTTACACAAACTAACACAGCAAGTCCCCTAGTCAACAATAATATGGGGTGACTAGGGGACAGCTCCCACAGAGGGCAGGGTCGCTAGGCCTGAACGGCTGTGGGGCTGCCGCCGCGGTACCCCCATCATCAGTGACCAATAAAGAACTGTGTAGAAACAGCAACACAGTCTAATTCCTGAGTTTATGCTTCATTACTCTTCATCTGTCGACCATTATACTAGGTTTGTGTTATAAACTACAGGTGGCTAGTTGCCACAATAGACACAAAACACACACCCCATAGCGTCCTGAAACCAAAGACTCAAGACTGAGACCAATTGAAAGGCCTATAGAGGTGTGTTGCATGCTTCAACTGATAAATACTAATTTGAGGAAACACTGATGAACTGCGTATAGTTTTCATGCAGCACTATTCAACTGATGTGATGTCTGTCATAAGGCAACTGACAGACAGAAGGAAAAGACAAAGACTGATCAAGGAATAATTTCACAGTCAATTGCAGTCAACATCATAAAATCATACTTGTAATGAGAACGGTGCTGTAATCTGTGAGAAATAGTCACAATTGTCACTGACTGGTAGAATACACAAGACATTACAAGTTACATCAATGTCTGTCTGTCTGCCGGACATCACAGAAGGTTGCTACTGTGAACGCTACTGTATCAACAACGAGTTGTTTTGTCTTCGGAGGAAACTACTGAGTAATAGCACTCGGCAGTCAGCTAGAGAATCGCAGCTGTCGTCTCAACAATTCACCTAGTGATTGACAGGTCATTTACTAATTCAGTCTTGACAAAGCACTCAGTAAGAAGACATTCATTCATTCACAGTGAATAGCACCAGCATGATAACATGACAACTGTTCAGTTACATGTGCCAGACTATGTTGTCAGCAGAATGGTTTTTACACTGCTGACATTTGACTACCAGTAGACACAAAGTGTTATCACATTAGAATTCACTGTGGCGTCTACATTAACGCACCAGCACATATTTGCTCCTAGCAATATGAACATACAACACTCAACCAGGTACAGTAAGGGGCACAATTACCATTACACCATTATGACACTTCCACACGGTCAGTTTCCCAGCTGGCATCTATTCTTCTTACTTCGTGACCACTATTAGTCCTTTTGACACCCACTGTTACCATACAACATCATGTGCCAGACAGTCACTTGTAATTTTTGACATCCGGGCATTCTGATGCTCATCTCTGAGCATCAGAGTGCCCGGATGTCAAAAATTACAAATGACGGCTGGCTTAACCCGGTCTGGTACAAGATGCTTTATAGCTGTACCCATATGTCAACAGTGGGTGTCAAAGGGTTAAATTTGCTGACTGTTCCAGACTCTCCCAGACATCGTCTCACCTCGCTGCTATCAGAGTCTTCACAGCCAGGCTCGGCGGTCTTGTCTAGACGAGTGTCAGACGCCGACTGGCTGACGGCAGGTCCAGCGTCCTGTTCAGCACCAGACGTGAAGTAGACAGGGTTCTTGTCAGTATTAAGCCTCGGCAGCTTGGCAGGCGGCGACGACAGTGACGACTTCCTGTCTAGTAGCGGTAACAGCTGGACTTCACGCCACCTACAACAGACACCACTCACAGCAGTCAGTCACTGAATACACAATAGCATTCATGATCATCACATCTACTGCCATGATCAACACAACAAGAAAGACTAGCTGATTTTTGACTGATTCATCAGTGTGACAGACAGATAGACGAGTGATAGCATATAGCACATTAAACATAAAACAGTCGTGCACAAATACAAGTAATTCGATCCAATTTCATTCATAAGTGCCAAACCTATAGCAAGGTTTATGTGTTTAGTGCGTGGCTGACACCGACTTGTGAGCAAGCGTCTAGGAGCTAGTCTACTCAGCGTATGATGTCTAAGAACAGCGCATATGTCAGTGAAAGACTAGAGCTTACTTTGGTGTGATGATCTCCTTGTATTCATGTCAGTGAAAGACTAGAGCTTACTTTGGCGTGATGATCTCCTTGTACTCATGTCAGTGAAAGACTAGAGCTTACTTTGGCGTGATGATCTCCTTGTATTCATGTCAGTGAAAGACTAGAGCTTACTTTGGTGTAATGATCTCCTTGTATTCATGTCGATCGATGCGTGTAGCGGCCGCCATGGCGCCGTATGGAATGACGACGTTATTGATATCAAACTCAGCGCGGCTGTTCTGTCGTCTCAGTGCATCCCTCAGTGACGATGAGCTAGCTGACTGGGTGAGGCGTGGCGGTCGTCCTGGCTTTGGACTCATGTCCGTCACTGACCGGCCAAGATGACGTCCGCTGTGTCCAAAACGACGATTACGCCGGAACGGATCTGCAACTGCACGTACAAGGTTAACACATGATCGCGCTCACATAAAACATTAATTGTGATTAAAAACAACAAATATTTTTAAAAAGAACAGCGAGACAGTTTCGTTTATTAACCCCAGTAACTTACACTGAATTACACTACCACCAGTTTTGTTTTCACTTCTTTATCCTTTGCTAAAGTATTTATTTCGTTAACACGATACATGAACTTGATGGCTGACAAAAACTAGCCAACATTAATTTCCGACCAAGAGTGATGTTTGTCAGCTGATTTTCTGTGGACATTAAACAAAATTCTGTGAAAGGCTCCTCACTAACAGAATGATTTATGCTATTATTGTAATTGCACTACAGTACTATTTGGGCTATATGATGCAGTGCAGTTTAAACCACGTTTTCAAACTGTCGACAAGATCTGTTGTCAAACTAACGTACAAGCTGGCTGAATCAGACTAAGTTGTACCTGCGACAGATTAAACATAACATCTAGCATCAACATCTGATAATATCAACCAGATTTACTGCAGCGTTTCTATACACGTTCTAAAACAAATTTTGTCAATTAACATCCGTCGATTGACAAAATCGGCCATTTTTTCTACACGCGACCGGCTTGTGTCAGATGACAATGTTGGCTAGTTTCTATCAGTGTGGGTGTGTCGTGTGCTTTAGATCCATAGTCCAACAACCAACAGAGAACGCGTTGGGGCCCCACACCATTGTGAAGCTAAATATCTGAACTCAAAATTGCAACAATTTTTGCTTAAATAACACTGACCCTAGCCTAATTTTCTAGGGACCCACGAATGCACAATTTGGTACAGGGATGTTGGATGAAAAGGTTCATATGACTTCCATTTTTGTAGAGTAATTTTAACCTGGGGACGAGCAAGCCCCTCCCCAGACCCCACCCCACTGCAGAACTATATAACTGAACTCCAAGTCATAACTACACGC
>Ga0056114_1000359_pt1 | contig 15028 bp, 8 predicted proteins | sample WorMetHERISLAND1_FD_77005 | JGI IMG/M metagenome (GOLD analysis project Ga0056114, IMG submission 77005) | Marine gutless worms symbiont microbial communities from Max Planck institute for Marine Microbiology, Germany - Olavius loisae HERON... ...
GCGATGCTCTTATAGCATGTAACAGCCTATGACTGTAACATTAACATATTTTTGAATACATTTTTTGGAATTTTCCAGGGGGGGCATGTGCCCCCCCTTGCCCATGCCTGCGGGCGCCCATGAGTGCCAGACATGCGATTACTACGCTGTGTCTCAAAAAACGACCCAACTTCGAAACGGTATAGGTCAGAAAATATAAGGATCGATTTTGATGACATTTGGCAGAAATATTCAAAATACTCTGTGATAGAGTTTGCATGTTTAAGTTTTCATTAGCTTAGCTTTTTTACCAATTTTTCCTCTTTCAAACCGGACACTGAAAATAACGCGAATTTTGACGCTGTATCAAGCAATCGCGACAACGTGTTGTCGCTGAGTCAGGAAGACAAACCTCAGAGCCAACGAACAGTCAGAGAAATGTCACATGAGGCGGGGATCCATCGATCATCAGTTTCGCAGATTATTCACAAAGTTCTGCGTCTCAAGTGCTACAAGAAAAGGCGCGCTCAACAACTGACTGAAGTGCACAGCATGCACGCGTTATTTTGCGGTACCGGTATGCAGTTTGAGAGATGATAACGTGACAACAAGCATGTCTACATGAAAGCTGAAACATGCAACTCTATCTCAGAGTTTTATGAATATTTCTGCCAAATATCATCAAAATCGATCCATGTAATTTCGAGCTATACCGTTTCAAATTTGGGTCTTTGAGACAGTGTAGATCGCGGGTTCGAATCTCACCTGCGGCTGCTGTGTACCAACGCCAACTCAGCCTGCCATCCGTCCGGGATGCACTTGCACTAGCTTAGTGTCTGTGGTCTTGCAGCTTCGTTTGGTACACGCTAATGTTTCGAGTGCCGACTACATTTCAGAAATAAATTAACGTACAAATTTCACACGGCACTGACGGTTTTTGAGTTTTTTTTAGAAACCGTGACTCTATATGAATTACTTACTTACTTACTTACTTACTTTTAAAAAGGTCGAGCACTTGTAATAGCGCCCTAAGTAGACGCACATGGCGCGCGCCAAGCAGCGTCGCATGTACCTACCTGCCTTATACCTTATACTTTCTTACTGACGAATTAGCTGCAAATGCCACTCTATTAAAAAGCTGCTGCCTTACCTAAACACAAGAAAACAATATAACAACGAAATGTGTCGACAATAAACTGGCATTGTGTTCAATTGCGACTGTTGACAGCGACAGAAGCCAGAGTTTTCCTGGCATGCCGCGCCGCTGAGCAACTCACTGATCAAGTGTTCAGTTGGTCGTGTCCTGTCGGCCACAGGATTCACCTCAGTTCTGCCGACATTGGGTTTAGTTCAGAGTGGAAATCCAGCGACAAATATCCTCGCTGTCCGCTGTCAGCGGAGACTTGTACAAGGCGTACAGATCGGCGTGAGATCTGGCGCTGTAACGAGCATCTCAGCTGCAACTTGAGTCAGACCATTCTCAACTATGATCCTCCTGATCAGCTGTGTGATGACCACCAACACGGCAACTTCATTAAAGTCGACTACAACTGCGTCAACAAGTGTAAGATAGCCTTGGTTTGCTGATTTACATATTTTACCACGGCGTGTATGACTGTTGAGCTTCCTGCTATTATGTCAGCCCCTGGCTCATCTAATTACCAACCACCATGGGTATCACATAGCCCCGCCTCTTGCTCGCAGTCATGTGTATCTATCTTTAAAAATACGACAAAAATGTCACATCCAAAATTCACTTCCGGTATGCAGGGTTATACTAATCTTCCTACCTTATCTCATTTCTCAGCCACGTCGCCCCGTGCTATTTTTGACATCTGGAGCTCTGACCAACACGTCTTGCCTATATTCCATTGGTGAATATGCCCAATCTTAGAAAACGGTTTACTTCCGACAAAACTGGAATAATGGTGTCTAGCAGACGATAAAAATGTGGCCGATATGTTTAGCCGTGTTGACATAATACCGCAGTGTGACAAACGCACAGACAGACAGACATCTACAGCGTAGCTTATCACCTCAGGGTAAAACACTGTAATATCTGTCGTGATAGTTCGGAGCATGCCGCAAGGCGTGGGTGGATGTCGATTAATGCAGTTCAGTAGCCCAACTGTACCTTGGGCTTAGCGAGTAGTACGCTTTAAGTATACATTACAATGCATTGTCGTCCATTAAAGCTCCTAGATTTATTACGACTGCTGCCTAACCGCGTATTCACTCAAAGCCATAAAACAAGTAAATAGAGGCAGAGATTCAGAACGCGTGATAAGGTAGGTCATCTACTGAACTATACTGTCAGTCGTTATTGAATCTGGGTCACATTCTAGTACCGACGAATTCCAAGAGTTCGTTCCAGTACCTACAATATTCGTTTATTAAAATGCCGCACACAATGAATATGTAACAGAAATTAAAATATACAAATGTTTAATAAAAACAGGGAATAATATCAATTCTTGCACAGCATTCTGTTTATAAAATTACGTCGATAAAGGTGAGGAGTAAGTAAGTAAGTAAGTAAGTAAGTAAGTAAGTAAGTAAGTACTGGTTGACAAGATGTGATCGGCTTTTTCGCATCTGTCGAAGAATTTTGGCTTATTTCTGGCACCTTTTTACATTACATTAAATCAAAAAAAATTAAACGTATAGCCTGAGTAAAAACCGCAAGGTCCACAGAGAAAAACTAAAACAAAACAGAGATATATGAATATCTAAATGCAAAAGTTTTGACTTCTCACCTTACATGGTAGGCCTACCTTGGTACAGGTCATACTCTAAAGATTGTCGCCTATTTTCTTCAATTTCGAGTTTTATCTTTGCGTAGATCATCTCTAATTAACTACAACAGCCGTCTTGCGTTTGGTTTTTGTGAATTCAATCATCCGTCAAAACTATTTATGAAATAGTCATGCGCATTGTATGACCACTTTAAATTCTTGCGACACGCTTGTATTTCAGTGCAGTACTGCAGGACATACCACCCGATAGCTATTATTATACTGCTCAATTATCTCATCGTTAGTTTGCTGTTTCGCTCACTTGTGAGCTGTCTGCCCAAGACAGCAGAATAATTTCACTTCTTTTTTTACCGCGCGATGCTCTGCAGAGCGCAGTTATGCTATAATAAGTCGTCCGTCCGTCCGTCTGTGCTGTGATGAGCATGTACGATGATAAGATAGTTTTATATAGTTTTTGAACATAATTACAATGATGTTACCCTAGGGCCTTCGCTACCGGGTGCCAAAGAAACACCGATCTGATTCAAGGGAATGATCCTGAATTCCAGATGCGATAGGTATGGGGGATAAACAAACCGGCTTCGGCACAAATGTAAAGTTGATTCGAAGTAGAAATCGAAATTGTAGACATAGATATCGTATATAAACGTAAAGAAATAGATTCCAGAGTATACACCAATAATATTTTAGATGTCGAAAAAATAACGCGGCATTGTGCGGTTTCCTTTCGACAGCACGGCTTTCTTGTACGTTAATTTGCCACTGCGTGTACACTGTTGCTGCAGCATGTTAATGAGATCGGTTGGAGTGACAGGACGACGATTGTGTTGTCTAGATAATTGTGTACAGTTTTGGAACTGAAGCCAGCAGTATCAAGACCAAGGTCACAGTCTCAAGGCCAAGACTGAAGAATCGGAAACAGTCGACAGTAACACAATAGTGATAGAAGCAGTGATGTTGAACGAGGCCAAAACCTAGAGGCCGAGGCCGAGGCCGAGGCCGAGGCCGAGCCTCGAGGCCTCTTTGGCATCGAGGACTTAACATCACTGGGTAGAAGTCTTGAAAAACCTATAAATAGGCAACCAATTGATTGCCTTTCAGTTATGTGAACCAGACTCCAGGTAAAGTCACAAATAGACCCATGCTAAAACAGTTCACTCAACTTCTCAAACAAAAACACATATTACGATTTAAAATTTCATGTTAAACCTGTCATTAAATTATGCAGTCAAGGACGGTGCTTCAAGGCCAACGTCAATGTAACAAGAATCAAGGTCGAGGCAAGGCCAAGACTTCCATCCTAAGTTACATATACACCAACATTGTATCGCTGTTTGTAATCTAGATTTGGTCAGCGCACATCGCACAACGACGTAATCGTCGCTTTCTCTGTTTTACAGATTCGACTACAACCGTCACGACCGACACCACAGTCATCGCTGCTACCAGCAGTGAAACAATCACAACTAAACTTGGGAGAACGTTTAATAACCACACCGGAGACGTCAACGATCAGCGCAGTGAACCAGTTAACGACAAGCTGACGACCAGAACTGTACTTAACCGTGTCACGACCGATAAAGAGTCATCCACAGATCAACGACATTCGACATCCTTCAGAACAACATTGAACGCCGCTGCGCTATCAGACAGTCAGTCGCCATTTGCTTATTTTTTTGTTTCTTTTTTCATTTTATCTCTTCGTCATTGCTTTGGCAATGATCTAAGTCTGTTGCAAAATCTCATATAAACAGCTTCTACTGTGCGTTTGCGGCCTATGTTTGTCGCAGGCTAGCATAATGATTATTTTGATCAAATTACGAGTATACAGTGTAAGCATTTTCTAGGCACGTCTAGAAAATGATCTATAGTTCAGGCTGCTTTTAAATGTTAAATTGTCTTAATAATAATAAACGCAAATGCCGGGGAGATGTCATTTCGTTCAGCTCGGGTCAATTATTTACCACTATTTAGCCATGACGGATGCAGATAAAAAGGCGCTGTCGGCAGTACTAGCCGACTGAGTTCAAACAGAGAGGTTTGTAAATGTTGGTTGTGTAAAAAGTTATCAGTCATATAATGATGTGTGCTTATGTTGTTAATGTCATCGAGATGTGATATGCAGGCCAAGCGTCTCTTGGAGCAGGAGTGATCGCTGGAATCACTGCTGGCGCCGTCTTGCTGCTGCTGCTGCTACTCCTCCTCATCATCTGCGCTTACCTGTGCAGGTAAATCAATAACACTTTGATCTTAGTGCGCTATAAATTGTTCTTAGTTACGTACTTACACTCGTCATTATATTAAGTTAGTAAGTGTATTACTGTCGACGTTTCGTCAGGAACTGGAGTCCTATCTAATGCAGTCGAGTTTTCAGAGACTACTTATCTTGACCAGTTGCTGATCATTTCTGTCACTGCATTCAGCGCGACTGTTGCGTATTAATTTGTAGACAATGTAAAGTGCCCCTGCAAGTTTTTGTTCGTGACAGCGTCACCTTTACTATGCATTTTCTATGACAATAATAATATTGTTTATGTGTCGAAATGTAACTGATCCTCTGGCGAACCATGTTGTTTGTTATTTCTGGATTCCTAAATAGCGATTTTGTTGCATTGGAATGTTCGCTCAAAATATAGTTATTGTTATAATATTGACTTGATTTAAAAAATAACGAACTTTGCTTGATAATTGTGCAGACGCAAAGCGGTCGACAGAACTAACAAAGTACAACGCTGTCACGTCAACGCACTGAGTGTTTATGAGATGCCGGTTGTGTGGAATGATCTCGTCCAATCAGAGCCCAGCGCACCTGCCGTGATCGCAGACGAGTCCACGAGTTCCACGAAACCGGACATTGTTAACAACGGCAAAGTATAGCCAAACAAATCTATTGATAACTAACAACCTGTGATGCACTTTGTGTTGAATATTATTTTTGTGAATGTATCTGTTTTACTTGTGTTTTGTCGCTGATTAATGTGAAATACAAAAGGATTGGCGATTGTCGGTGATAATGTCGCGCGTCAGAAACTTTGTCGCCGAATTACAGGTAGGCCTACTAAGCTTTAAATATTCGATTGTTGATTTGAGTACGATTCATACTGTATGCGATGGATACTCTGAGTTTCGTTATGTTTTATTGGTTTTGCAGATAATTTCAGCAAAATGAAAGTTGTTATTCAGTTGACTTTTGGATAATACCATAATGGCTTCAGAAACTAGACAGAATTCCATCGCAGTTGCAGAGGCTGTTTCTGAGAATAATAGCTCGGAAATATATGTAAATATTATGAATGCTGCCATCTCTGACTAAAATTGTGGTATCATTCGCAATATTTCTACATTCAATATCTCGTGAAAACTTAGACTCTATTCGCTGACACATCGAAAATATAAACTTATAATTTTAACTGCACTCACCCAACTCATAGACAATAGTGAAGACGATAAGTAGTCACGTGTGTTTGGAGAACAGTGTAATAGGAAATCGTACGTGGACTATCAATGACCTTGAATGACCTTGTTACCAATAGCTTGACCCCAACTTCGACTGTACCAGCGGACGCGAGATCTGTTTGCCTTTTTGTAGCAATACGTCAATTAAATTTACAACGTGTGGCCTAAGAAAGACGTTTGGCTAGTGGTTTACTGTTAATGCGGCTGAGTCATGCAGCTATTATATAGGATTATAATGGCAATTTGCACACGAACAGTGATTCGAGTGTAACATTTCACTATATATATCACGGTATTATGTTAGTGTCGATCACATCGTGTACCGGATGTTAACATGCTGCTGTATGCTGGCTTGCTAGTCTCGCAAATCTGACAACACAAGGCGGATGTATTACAATAATAGAGATGGGACTTGACTCTTTTCTAGCGCTCAGTACAGAACCGAACCGATCCCGGTCAAACACGGCTTAAGAAACAAACAGAACTGAGCAAACCGCACAGCACTACTGGTTTATGTTCAGTTTATTTTTTGTGTAACATAATGTAAATTTATATCTTCAAGTGGAGCTGGTTTTTAACCGATTGATTCTGAAAGAAACGAATTGCAACGAATAGTGAATTTTAAACAAAAGACCTCAGGAAATTTTTATGACTTTCCAAACCTATTACTGATGCGTTAGTCAAACAGTGTAGACATTTATCATGGACACAAACATGCAAAAATTGGGAATAAAACATAGAAGATGGAGGGAAAATTCAGATTTAATTTTTATGAATTACAGCGTTACATTGTGTATTGCAAAATACTGCGGAATAAACATCAACTTAACCAGTATTTATTAAACTTGAATAAAACTCAAACCGAATCCGTGTTTAGAAGGTTGGATCGAAAAAATGAATATCAGCATCAAGGATTAATTTAACGTAGCAAAATGTAAAAATTATAGCGAATGTGTCGCCTACTGAACTATTTATAACGATTATAAGTTATGCCATCACTTAGCTCACAGTGCAGCTGTGGGTACGCTATCCGTTAGCGATAGCTGGCTTTCTTATTTTTGAAGATTAATACAGAAACAAATAAGCAAGCAAGTTTATGTGATCATCATTGTCGCGTTGTGATTTTTTTCTTGCTAGAAGTTAACTTTTAGGTACCCCACCTCCAGGAGGGCGACCCCAAGGAGAAGAATTGTGATTGAATTTTTGACTGAAGAATTCGTTACTGCACATTACCAACTTTAGCACAGTAACACATCAACACGATTAGATAGTTTTCACGATTTCAAACGAACCATTTCAAACCAAACGTCACCCAGCAGCCTAGAAGTGGGACCCGAATTGGGCCTAAATTCTTACATCCTCAAACTTTTTGCCAACCAAATTAAAGTAAAAATTTTAGAAATTGACCTCAACCATTTTATCGACGAAGAACGGTCAAAACTTTTATTCCTACGCCAAGCCATATACACCGGCTTGGTCAAGGTACAAACGGTTTAAAACAATGGACGTAGTTCATTTATTTGGTTTGCTAATATCCAGCGAATAAAATGCATGGTAGCCAATGTTTTGCTGGCAGTCGATGTCGTGCGTGGTGGGGGCTTATGTGCCTTGTGTACGTAACTTAACGGTGAAAGCGCTGTACTGCTGACTAACACGGTGATTCAGCATACAACGGAATTTAACAGGGATTGGAATACATGTATTTCGTCGTCACACTATTGACTTCCGTGTTGAAACGCGTGAAACTCGAAGAGTATATGGCTACGTAAAGTTTGACAAATCGACACATTTTAATGGCAGTTATGCCAATCTAGAGACACTGGCGATTTTTGACATAGAAGGACAGTTCACAAAACTGAACAGATTTTTGGAGTGGTTCGTAGCTCAAAACGGTAACGAGATAAAATGGTCTTCGTTCTACGAAGTGCGCTGTCTATTGTACTTTTGTTGGTGTATCTGTATCAAACCGGTAAGTTGATCAGTTTTCAGTTTAAAGTATCCTTTAGAGCAGCCACACTTTCAACGGCGCTTATATTCATGTACTAAGAACAGTAGGCCTACATGGTGCATTTTATTGCTGATCATCATTATGCAGCCACACCGGCGCTTAGCTTTTTACTGTAGACCTTTTGTAGTCTACATGTAACTACATTAGTCCATTCGATGGCATTCGTAGTATATTATTTTGAGTAATCTGTGGAAAACGTGCAATTTATAAGCCAAACAGGAAATGAGTGAGCGACATGAATTAAGCTTTCTGTTGTTTTGTTTGCAACAACAGGCGCTACAGTTTTTCGCGAATGCAGTAAGCGAGAGAATCATGTCTTCAGAATCGCCGGTTGCTCACAAGGACAAGTTATCAACATCACAGCAGCTATTGCTGGATATTCTCGGTCGTTTTGCATGTCGTACTCATTATGTGCGGGAGTAACGTACCATCCAGAGATCAGGAAGTGTAACGGTCAGCGTCAATGCAGATTCACTGCTTTTGTACTTGACGACCAGGGCTGCGAAAATAATGGCATCCTGCACTCCATCCTGATGACGTATAACTGCATTTCCGGTAAGAGAAAGTAAATTATGGCTAACTAACATACTTTCCAGTCAGAATTAAAATAGCAGACACACAATCCTCACCAATACAGCTTTGGATTTATATGATGCATAGGAATTCACATATAAGTTATGTGATAAGTTGACTTATCACTTACCCCTGATAAGTTAACTTCCAAAATCGAATCTGATCAAATTACCTTTTTCAACCTTTCCATGTTACATTTATGAGTAATGTGTAATCCTGTCGATGAACATTCAGGTAAACAGAGACAAAAATAACGCCCCCTGTTACTATCATCTTCATAATTGCTTTTTGGTGTACAGCAGATTTAGTGTTAGGCCTATGTAAACGCGGTCAGTTACTCACGACAGGCAAGGCAAGTGTTGTAGCAATCTTATTCACGGCCATGAACAATGTGACCACTGAACAACGTGATCAACCGATCGTTTTCACGTCATGCTTGGCTGCATGAGTGAGGTTATGGGTGGTTAACTCATGGTAGACTCTGTGTTGAGAGATAGGCGACTACGATACGATACGATACGATACGATAGTGGAGTTTAACAGTTAACGTGGACTCGAAAGCTGAGTATTCAGGTTATGGATCAATGACACCGTATATGCATTACAAAAAGTACACCCTGTATATTGCACTCTTACACTGTAGTTGCGTAAGCCATTATCGGCTCGTGGGACCAGTACTTTATGGACACTATCACCGGATCACTTATCGTTCTTCAGTTATTGGGAGTTTTGTGTGGCATTGTACAGAAAGAACTACGCTCACTCCGACAACTACAACAGATACTGTCAAGCCTGTCACTGACAGCTTGGTCTCTAAACCGAACGTCAATCTGTCGTCTACAGGATCTGCTGGACAAATGGCAGCATGCAGCTGTACGCCATCTGCTGGTATGATTATGATCGCTGTAAAATCACGTGACTTTCAGCATCATTGAGCAAAGGTATCTATTGATCATTGAGTGTTTCGTTTGCATAAGCCGCTCCGAAGGTGTTTCGCTTATGTGATGGCTCCGTTCATGCATGCCGGATAAAATAAAATTTAGTTTTCTGAGACTAATCCGCGTTACGAAATTTCGTTCGTCCTACATTGCAACTCTAGATAAGAGCATATCCCAATATTTCCTTTCGCTTTCAGTGCGCTATTCTATTATAGCGGATGGTCACAGATCGTGCAGGTCACATGGGGCACATATCTTTTTTTTAACAGGGGCTAGTACTAACTACAAATTGTAATATATTCGTATAGCCTCGCTAATCTTGAATAAACCGTGCGACACTAGTGAAAGCATCGCGCAGGTTTGTCAGCGATAGATGTGCTTCTTGTATGACATGTGTTTAATGTATAGGCTATTAGTAAGCATATATGTGTTTGCGCAGGAATAACAGCTGGTATCATCCTGGTTTCCGTGTTACTGCTGCTGCTTCTAATTCCTCCCATAATCATTCTTGTCATGTACTTACGCAGGTAAGAGAGGGAATCGACGAATAAAAATAACTCTCACACGCTTACTTGTTTACGCTAAGTACTTATCTTGTATTATAGATACCGGTTTAATAAATTTGTCAATTCACAATAAATGTGGCTTTGAAATTGTGAATTAACAGGTAGCGTATGGCTTTTTAAAAACATGGTCTACAGTTTAATGTGCAGTCATTATAATCTGGTAGGCCCTATATAATTTTCAGTAATGAAAACGTAATGAAAACAAAACAGTAAGACAGAACATGGCTTTATCATTGCAGTATTATTATGATAACAACTCAGTGTATGTGCAGGCGGGCGAATAATGCAAGAAGTTCAAGTGTCGAAAATACGCCGACTGTTGAGAATACCTCGACTGTGTACGAATTGGCCGGTGATTTTTACGGAAGACCTACATACGACCAATCAGAAACCAGCGCACCTGCAGTGAACGCTGCAGCCGGACAAGAGTCCACGAATGCCACAAAGCCGACAATGCAGCAGCCGGGATCAAGTCCTTATGACGATACACTCGTCCACAACTACATCTACCAGTAACTACAATAACTTGACTGGCGTAAAATGTCAATACGCATTATTGGTGCGATGTGAAAATAAGAACAAGAAAATGGGTCATCGCAAAGAGATGGCGCGTCCGCTACACAGAGCTAGTAGTAGGCCTACAGGTGAAACTGAAAAGTGAGAGAGTGCGTGCTACTTACTGGGCTATCGCTTTGTGACTATACACAGACGAATAAGGTAAACAAATGTTCATAACGCTCAGTGGCAAGGAGTCCTGGTTGTTACAGTTACTGCTGTGATAAACACAAAAAACCAAGACACCGAGTAAACATAAAGAGATCGCGCGTCCGCTGGACAAACACAGAAGTAGCTAAACATTTGGATGTTTTCTGTGCTGTTGCGTTGTGACTATATTATACAACTGCATACACTGTACAGTATAGCTCAGTGGCGGAAACAGCTGACTGTATCAGTAACTTTATCCTGTGTGGAAAGATTTTTGACAACGAGGCTAGTATCACTTCTCTCAACTGTTTATAACAGTTTGTTTTAGTTTTTCAGATAAAATTTAAATAAAATGGTTATATGCAATACAGGCGTGCATTTCTGCAATGATTTACATGTGCTGCTACTATATTTTACCAGTTGACACTACACGTCTATACAAAGTTCTGCTGTCATCGCGATCTGGTGTGAATGTGCTATTTTAATATATATGTATTTATTAAACGCTTAAAAATAGCAGGAAATTAAATTGCAAAGGCGACAAAACCCAACTATTTACGATACCAGTACATCAGCATCAGCCAACAAAAAACAATCTTCGTCTTCTTTATAGCATGTTTAAGCTTTGAGAGTAGCCGTTTCTGCAACTACGCTAATCACCTTGATCAGTTGGTTTCCTCCGGTTCTTGTCGTCGTCATTATCGCTCAGTCGTCGAGGAACATTAACGTTACTCCAGTGTGACCACAAGTTTGGCAGCCAACCACAGGTCTGTAGGTGGGCGATGGTGGTTCTGAAAAAGCTGATCAATCCAGCGATTATGCCTGACGGCTGATAAGGCGATCTATATCTTCAGAGTTCGATGTACTGGGATATCATATCACACATGTCCGAAGATGATGTTGCGCAGTTGCGCTGTATCTAAATGCTCTCTGGCATGGCTAACACCTTTCTCTTTAACATAAGTTTATAGTCGCACGTGTCACTGTCAGATTAGTCTGACGGCAGAATCACAACATTCAGTTGCTGTAACGTTATCGGTGCTGAACTTTATCTGGTTTACGGAAGAGAAGTTGTTTATCGTCTTAATTGCTGTGCAATTTTTATGTAAATCTACACATTATTCTGGGAGACATAGAAGCAAATGTTAGTTGCTGCATTTTTTCTGAACAGTGTAGTTTAGATTGCATTTCGACGATGTCGCCTTTTGTATCGGAGCTTATACAGTGCTCACCGGTAAACGCCTTTTAGAATGCGAACATTATGCCTGACACGGTTGAATGCAGCTGAATAGCTTGTATCAGCGGGGAATATTTCGTCATAACCATATGCTGATTTCCTCAATTCTACCGCACCGTTATAGCATAGCTCGTAGCTTGAACAGTTCGGCTAACTGACATTTGTGACGCTTTTGTCGAACATAGATAACCGTGTGTGTGTGTGTGTGTGTAAACATAACCTAAACACGTCTGTACTTCGTCAAAGGCAATACCTTTCTCAGATCGGATCGAGGTCGATTATGTAGTATTTTCGGCTGCAGATCAACATGACTTTCCTGATGACGTTGTACATAATTTGGTCGGCACATGAAACAGGTAACTTGGCCGACACCACATGTTATTGTTCAAGTTACGGTGTATTTTGTTATATACAGTTTAAAAGAACATTACAATGACATTTTTATTTTCAAGAGTTCATTGCAGCACTAACGTAATTTAGCTGGTTTAGCTGTGTCGTTATTTTTTATGCATTAGCATTAAACTGATAATGATTGCCACATTAATGTCAAATCTTGACCGAACACAGTGAACAGGCCTACCATGTTTATGATGGTTTATCACATGTTTGGCATATTAATAAAAATATAATATAATAAAAGAATTATTCTAGTAAGTAATTTAGTAGCTCTTTTAAGATAACAACTGACCAGCACAAAATCTAGACTGAAAACTCAGTGTAATTCAAATCAGTTCATTTTAATTAAATTTTACTCACTAAGAGACTAAACGCTTATGGACAAAATATAATGAAATAAAAGCAAAGTTGTACTGAATTAAAGTTTGACATGCTGCAATAATAATTACATGACTTACTTCTTGGAAGTTGTCAATTTAACTAAGCCTATCTAACCCACTTTGCATACATTTTGCAACTTATAACTCCAGCAGAATATGACAGGTGCAGTTGTGTCGCGTCAGGTGCAAACGTTTTCCACGACTGTCGTACCGATGATCGTTCTAATGTCAAACTCGGCCATTGCAAACATGGTCATGGTATCAACGTCGTAGCAGCCATAGCGGGATACACTCGGGACTGTCAGCATGCTGAGATGGCTCTAGCAGAATTGTGAGAATGTGGAAAGCTAATTAATGACTATCCAGAAATCACGAAATGTGATGGACAGCGAATCTGCAATCGAATAGTTCGTCACCCACGTCCTTCGCCGTGTGGCAGATACAGCTCCGTCAACATCTGGATAATGTACTACTGCATTCATGGTGAGAGACACGCCTAGTGTTTGCTGGTATCACTCGAAATCATTATCATATTCTCGTTTTTGTAAGGTTATACTGAACTAACTGTAATGTTGTTTAACTGAGTTTGTGTAAAATCACAAATGGACTTTCCACCCTTCGAGGACTTACCACACCACCACAATTGCTTCTTGTTCTTGAGTAACATATCATAGTGATTGTAGGTCGCAGGCCTACTACTGTGTCCACACGGACTACGATAGAGTGGAATATACGTACATCGGAATCGACAACAAACACAGAAACCGGTAAATGTTTGTTCATCGAATAGTTTTAGACCTTGGTATGTACCGTACTACATGTATATTGTTTTTAGTAGCACTATCATTACTTTGACACTGACAGTGTGTCTAAAAACGTCGTTCTTAAGTTGTCAAAACAACAAAACGTCATTCTGTATCACATGGTGCACGAAAAAATACCAACGGGAGCGAAAGGGGTGAAGTATGGAAAGAGTATGCTCCTTTCACACCTGAGTTAAGTCTGGTAGTGGATTTGTAGTTGAATTATTGCAGATCATATACATGTACATAACTACACTGTGTCCCAATAAAAACATGTGACTACATTTTCTACAATACCTTTAACAATAAGTGTCCGATTACAATAATTTTTGGCATAGTTAGTAGTAAGTCTATGCGCCATCGAAAGATAGTTTCATTTCCCACCTCACCTATCTAGTGCAACTACCTTACCTTGGGAAATCACAGAACACAAAAAATGACCAATTTCGCCGTAAGCAACATAAATTGAAACATGTAAGTCTGTAACAGTATAATGTAGTCACATGTTTTTGGGGGACACAGTGTACAAACAATGGGGCAATGTAAGAATTAGAAGGGTAGAGGGGCTCTTCTAATTTTTCTAATCTTTTAATCTAAAGTAATCTTTACACTGTGATGCAGGATTCTGTTTGTTTCGTTAGCTTTCGTTGTTAGCTAATACCGGTAATTGACAAATATTCTGATATAATTCACGTCGAGAACCCATTAATTACATAACGTTGTAGTATGTGTTTTGATATAATATTCATATTACCTCCTAATTGAAACATGTAAGTCTGTAACAGTGTAACTATGTACACTTGCACGCACTAACTTCCGTGACGTGTCACGTATGTAAACAAACGTGGATTGTTATGGTTTCGCTGCTGCTGATACTGGCATTGATAGTTCCCGTCATCGTTCTTATATACCTACGCAGGTACATGTAAGGGGCGATTTCCTTAACTACGCAACGTACGCAACGCAAGGTCTTGCGTTGCGTTGCGTACGTTACGTGCGTTGCGTGCTTGCGTAAAATTTTACGCAAGACCCTTGCGTTGCGTACGTTGCGTACGTTGCGTAGTTAAGGAAACCGCCCCTAAGACACAGTATTCACTGACGCAGCCTATAGGCTATACGAAACAATTTGAAAATACGCTGTAAAAACTAACAAGAAAGTTGTGCTATCGCAAAGATGACCGCGCGATGCGCGCTATATAAGTAGATCGTGAGCCGTTGCGGAGATATGGCC
>Ga0056114_1000360_pt1 | contig 15026 bp, 6 predicted proteins | sample WorMetHERISLAND1_FD_77005 | JGI IMG/M metagenome (GOLD analysis project Ga0056114, IMG submission 77005) | Marine gutless worms symbiont microbial communities from Max Planck institute for Marine Microbiology, Germany - Olavius loisae HERON... ...
CCCTCGCAAGGTACCAAGTTATACTGCTTGGTGAACAGAGGCACATTAGGTGTGAACAACTTGCCCAGGGTTGTTACCCGAATAATGCCGCGGTCGGAGTCGAACCCGCGACCTATTGATCACGAGTCCAACGCCCTACCGCTACACTACCGAGTCACCAATGGTGCCAATCGAAAGCGCATATGTACTTTCCTATTAGCCACTAATAGTAACTTTTGACGTATCTCTTACCGTTTTCGAGATATTGACGCTTTAGCTCGAAAATAGCTTGTTTTTCCCACACCTCCCTTGTTTGACGCCCCCTAGCGGCGGAACGCCATAAGATATCAACGTAATCTATACATCACTGAAAAGTGCATTTAATGGGCTACAATTCTGTCGCTGACATTATGGATCTATCGTCATTCGTTTAGCCGTTGTTGCCTCCCAAAGTCGCAAAATCCGGCGAAATTCCGACAAAATTTGACCTTAGAGCAGTTCAAGGTCATCCAAGGTCATCGATTCTGGTGTCAATCGAAAGCCCATGTACGACTTCTTATTAGTCATTACTATTACACTTCGCCACAGACAGCTGCAGCTGCCACATTTCTGCCCAGTGAACAATCAAATCAAGTGCTGCCTGTAGCTTACAAGTATCGACACCACTCAGTACATTCACAAAAGTCATAAACCTAGACATCATCAGCAAAGAACTTTCGTGACATTGAGATTTGGCCTTCTGATCTAAAACAGTATCGTCAGTTATATATGACATGAGAAACGTTTCCACTAACTTCAAACTTTCTAGAACTTTCTTCTTCACTTCAAGTCCTTATCAGGACATGCGACAGACAGACGGACGGACAAGCTGCAAGGCACAGGGCATAACGGAGCCTTCTATCACGGGACACTCCAATTACAACATTGACGTCACTGTGTCCGCGCGTGATAATCAACGTCATTCTCAGGAAACTATTAAGCGGTCCAATATAAATGACATATCCGACTCAACAGGATACAAGTAATAATAGACTAATAAGACATGTCGCTTTTGCTCTGCGTCAGAGTTTTTACAACTTTGTGTTATTACAATAATCGTGAATCTGCTGTCAAGTCGAAGAGGTTGCCGACTGCGATTGTCACGTAACATCCATCATATTACTACATCATCATTGAGTCTAGTCAGTCGGAGCTGCAGTCAACCAGTGCATCGCAGTTTTTCTTGTTATAGTCCAGTTATGTAAGCTAATATCATCATCTACACACGACATTATCTAGCATACCGGCAACAAACTGTTCGGGGAAATTTTGACACCCACTTGCAGTTGCTTGTATTTGAAACAATGAAGTTATCTGCACTTCGAATTTGCTAATGAATTCAATATTGCGAGTGATACAAATGCCGGCAAAGGTGACATGGCATGACACTCCTAGTAGCTGTATGCTGAATACAGACTACAATCAAAGCGTTCACAAACTATGGCGGCTGCACTTCGGTATTTGTTGCCAACCTACACTACAGCTACAAATAAAAAAGCTAGATTTCGCAATGGCGCCCCAAGCCCAATGCTCAGAGGCGTCTTTACAATAAAAAGCCTACGGTTAAAATGATGGTATACTTTTATATTTATTATGTTATCGTGCTCAAAGTACACACACAAAAAAGAAAAAGTGCACAAAAAGAAAAGAAAAACAATTAACTACTAACAAATAAAACGCGCCAGATCTGATGAACAACAATTCCAACAACATCTGCGCCCGTGCAGCGTCTTCGGGACTAACGACGGTCCAACAATATCGCTGAATATACTGGTGGCTCAATAGCATAGACCTCTCATACTCAAAGTCATACCTAGAGCAACAACGAAATATGCTACAGCCAAGTGGAGATTTCATACGACCATGCCATACAGCATATCTTACCATGAAATTCACCAATTTGTTATCACAAATAAAACATTTCTGTGCAAAAGTGAGCAAACGTTTCATCAATTCATCGTATAAAGGCAAACGACAGCACAATAATGGTAATAAGACACTATGAGCAGAGATGGCAGAGATGGCAGACCCCATACACGTCTGACACCGACTCTCCATGCGCGGCACACACTTTCAACATAACCATTGCAAAAATTCCACAAAACAGATCCATACAAACTAAACCAATAACTAATCAACAATCGACACTTAGTAACAGTCCAATTTACCAAAAAACAGAGAACATTATTAATCTGTCTAACCAAAAAATCATGGCACCTCATAATATCATATCGATCATCCATATCATGTTAAATAATATGACCAAGACTTTGTCTACTTTAATTACTGAAATAGACAGTAAAAGGGGACGTATGACTGTCAGTGGTCGCTGAAATTGTAGTTGTCCACATTATTCACTGCGGGAAGACATCGTAATTGTCACAACTTGCTATAGTCAATAATGACTTATTATAGACTTGTCTAAAGTGACATGATTCGCCACTGGCGACTCACGGACATGATAAATTCCGACATACTGATAAGTTGCACACCGGAGCAATTTGTGGCGGCAATTAGTAATGCACGTGTCGTAACAGGTGTTTTGTTATGGAAACGCTTAAAAGAAGGTCCAAGTTGCGACGATGCTCCGAGCACGGCGGAGCCGTTGAAAGAGGAGCAGTGATGGAGACACTGACAAAGGCGATGCTGCTGCTGAGCTTGACTGCAGTGGTTACGTCGATCAGCGACAACGTTACCAACGCAGACGTCGACAACGATGTGACATCATCACCAGGCAAGTCACCACGATCACCTTACTCTTCAATCTCTCCCACAGTCACGAAGATTTTCCACGTTGCCACTGTCATAATCGCCGTGGTAGGAATCGCCGCCAATGCGTATGTCCTGCTGGCGCTGCTATTCAGCAAGAACTCACATTCCAGTAACGTCAACGTCTTCATCACGCATCAGACCGTTCTCGATCTCACCGCCTGTACATTCCTCCTTCTTGGTCTCGTAGTAAACTCAACCCTGAAGATGAGTTATTCGCTGAGAATGTTCATTTGCTGGCTCTTTTCGACTTTCGCAATGTCAAACACAGTCGGTAATGCATCGATATGCGGCCTGGTGATCATTACCATCGAGCGCTATGTCAAGATTGTTCACCCAGTCGCCTACCGCAACCACTATCGTCCGTGGATGACACGCATTGGAATCGTCATTCCATGGATCTTTGGCATCTGCACGGCTCTCATACCAATATGGACAACACTGAGAACTATCAGAGGTCGATGCTACAGAGGTACAATCGGGTCAAATCTGGCGGAGAAAATGCTCTGGAGTGTGGCAAAGTTCCTGTTGCAGTATCTGGGACCGTTGGTTGTCTTCGTCTTTGGATACTGGAAAATCTTGGCAGTAATTCGTCGTCAGAAGAAGCAGGTCGGACCAAGTCATGCGCAAACAGCATCCAACGCCGCTATGGCTGCGGAGAGGGCGAATAAGCGACGGGAAATGAATGTCGTCAGAACGATGGTGCTTGTGTCGGTGAGTTTCGCCATTTGTTTTGCCTGCATCAGAACCTACAACATTCTGTCAAGACTACGTCTGACGCCCACGGGCGCATACCAAACCCTGGTTCTGCTGTTCACAGTGTTCTCCTACACCAATCGCTGTCTGAATCCATTCATCTACGCCACGCAGTACGAGATCGTGAGACGCTGGTGGAAGGTCATCCTGTGCCGCGCGGTTAGTCAGCAAGTGCAGGATCTGCAGGCGTCAGGAACGCACTCGCATTCAGCCGCAGCGGGCAGCGAGGCCACCAAGAGTCGTATGACCACGAAGAATGTGTAGAGCGATTGTTCGTCGTTGTGTGCACGGTTTATTTGTTAGCACTTCAGACTGATCTGACGGCAGCTAGTACAGTAGTAGTCATTGCCTCACTTATCAACTTTCTGGTAACAAAACTGAACTGTTGTTTCCGTTCAAGTGCAACAAAGAACCGCTTTTTCTGGACAGTCCGTGAAAGTCGCACGAACAACAGATTGTCAACATCATGTGACAACGTAATGCGCTTAGACTAGCTACAAAGACATCGTTTTAGTTGGTAGTGTATAGTATAGCGTATAGCGTCGCCTGTCTTGTAGGTGATTGGTGTGTCCGGTGTTAGGTTTCACTTTTACTGGTGTGTTCAAGTAAGAACGAACTGAAAAAATATATAGTTATGTTTGTGCCGGTGACGTGTGTTGTGACTTTTGATCGACAGTCAGTGTATTAACTGAAGTTCAAGTATAAATACGTTTTGCTATGCTTCGCGTGACACATGAGTTATTTCTTTCTGAATACTTTTATACGGAAATAAGAATCAATGCCCGAAGCACAGAAATCAAGCACAAATTACTCATTATATTAATAAAAAAACAATCACATGGACTCTGTTATAGAAATGATAAACTCTTTCAATGTATTAGTGTACGGTGTGCATTTTCCCACCATCTCTTTCAATCCCTTTTGCTGAAACAGAACCAACATAGTTACAGTTTGAGACTAAGATCCCACAACTATCAATTTGCATTCACCCACGATAATAAAATTTTATCGGTACGATGCTTTTCCGCAGGTAGTGTGACGATATATACACTCGGTAGGGGACTGAGGGTGACGTCGAGAATTGTGGGCGGGGATCGTGTTCTTGAAGGCGGAGCTATGAAGATGAAGTCTTTGCTCAGCACTCACAATGTTGATTGCAGACCGTATTACAAACTTTCTATCCTCTAGTCCATCACAAAAGTGTGCTAAGCCAGTAGGCCTATAGTAAATACGATGACTCTGTTATGATTAGCACCGAAAAAATCATGCACATTTAAATATTCAAATAGAAATGTTGTTGGACGTTCAGTTGCCGATCCTAACGCAATATAATCAGTTCGTACATCTTAGACTTTGTGAGTTGTGACATAATGTTTCGGATCGTCGAACACACACTTTAACATTAATACACATTAACCGCAAGAACAGCTTGCTAGGTCTACAAACGATTTGCAATATGTAGCTACTTAGCAGTGTTTCGAGTAGCCACGTCCTTCACCCGACACCCATAGTCACTGTTTCTGTAATACATTATTAGTTATGTTCCTCGAGCAATCGCAATTCAGCGCGCTGTCATCTATCCACTTGCCTCCGCCAAGTGTACACTAAGTCAACGGGAGCGTCAAAGGATGCCTACAGCATCACACAATCTTTTCCACAATGCATACAGCCTCTCCTAGTCGTATCCCTTCATCGCAAGTAGATCGGTTTTCATCAAACAGAATTCAAAATGATCCCAGATGAGTGTGCATTAGCAAATTCATTTCTGCAATCAGCAGGAATGTGTGTACATTTTGAGTTGCTCCCTCTTGTGGTCAATGCGGCCCGCGGGCGAGTTAACACCATTCTCTTATGTTCTAGTTTATTTGACATGAAGTGAACTAAGGTCACTCAGGGTCAGAGCGCTGATCAGCATATAGAAATGTGTGAATCAATAGCGCAACCGATGGCAATTGAAAATCTTTAGCAAGACGAACACAAAAATTTCACGAGACCGACTGAACAATGCAGGAATGTAGCCTAAACCAGGCGGGGAAGGGGGGGGACTGTGGAGTGTAGATGGGCAAAGAGCACGCAATGAGGGATGAAGTAACAATTACAACCATGCACCATACAGTAATCAGTTTCTTCGGCAAGTATACACATGTGATTCTTCAGAAAACTCAAACGCCAGCCAGCTGGCAACATTGTCAAACAGTGACATTGACGTAGAGAAATTAATGATCGAGTTATTAAGCCCCGCCCACATAGTGGTAACGGGGCGTTAAGTGATGACTATGTTTGTCTGTTGCTAACATTCGGCAGAGGGCGCCACTGTAGTGGTCATGTTGACAACCATAATGCAAAAAACTGTCGCTAGGGGCGAGGACTTATCGTCTCGACTATCGGGGAGATACACTTGTTCAGTAGCGGAACAGCGTCAGACATTCAGCAAGGTCGTGTCGAGAACACAAAGCGTTACGCTTAGTTACTATTGCGTAAACTCGAAGATTCGTCGACACAACGTTTTCTCGAACTCAAGTTTCGGTTTCGAAAGAGTTCGTGGTAGAGCATTCCGATTTGCGGCAAGCGATGAGTCGATGACTTTGTTGTATGCCAGACATCTAGGTCAATCGGTGACAGAGAGTCTTATGTGTCGGCTCGCCAAGGTGGGAACGCTATAGGCTATAAACAGTTCAAACTAAAATGAAACCGTTTTTATATCACTTCTGCTAGTGAGTTGCCATCCTACTTGCATTAAGACCCATTAAGAGAATGTAAGTTATGTGCCAGAAACAACTCAGAAAAAAGCAAGCAGGCACACGGCCAAGGGGTCGCTGCGACATGGAGCCCTCCCAGATAATTACAGATTACAGATTATCACAAACGCAACATTTCCGCTGACGATATGAGTAGAATCTTGGTTTGACGTAAATAAATCCATTTTTGATGAAAATATGCGCGAAAAAAAGATTTTTACATTTTCGTTCCCAGGTACATTGACCATCGACCTTTAGACCCCACATTAGCTCCCCTATTTACTCTTGTCCAGCGCTATGTGTTGTTATTAAATTAGAAGTTTCTGTGGCTTTTCTGTGTCGAAAAGTCGGAGGCACGGCACGGATGGACAGACGGACAGACGGACGTGGTGCAAACACTTAATGCGGCCCTCTAGGGAAGGCCGCCTAATAATGCTGTAGCAGCCGAGGGTCTATGCCACTTCCGTATGTCTTTGGGCTTGCATGCAGTTGTCGCCACAGCAAACAAAATGTGCGCCGCGGTCGTAACAGCAAATTACGCGCTCATCTTGTGACGAGTAATTCGATTGCGTGCCGAAGCGAGCTGCGTCGAGGAAAATAATTGCGGCGAGAAAACGATTTGCGGAAACGACGCGGGCTAATTTCTAGTGTTGCTGGCACAGCTAGCTGCAGTCATTTATCGGTATTAACTATAATTCTGCCGCCGGGCCGACGACGTGCTTTGCTATCCAGTGTTCGGATCTCAGAGGATGTCGACGAAGAGCACTCCGATAGACCGCCGCCGGCCTGCTGCTGTAATCATCTACTGATGCTCATCCAAGGCTGTAATGCTGTATTTGTCAAGTTTCGACGAGGGAGTTGAACTTTTATGGCGAAACGGTCTCATCATTATAATAGTCAAGACTTGGCCACCTTAAAATTTTTTTGATTGGTTGATTGAACGTCACGATTCAGTCACGATTCGGAAAAGTACCGCAGCAGCTGCTGAGTGACCTTTAAATCGGCAAATTACATTTTGCAGTAAGTTAAATGGGTAATTTTGTTTGAATTCGTTGTTGTCTCAAAATCTGTAAATATTTATTTTGTGAATGTTGCAACAACAAACAGTGCAAATAATTCACTGACTATAATCTATAACGTAAAAGTAGCATCATCCTCAAAGTTCAAGCAGTAAACACTTTTTGTTACTACTGCTCAGTAATAACACACAGTTACAGCAACGATATTCTGCTTTCAAACATATCCATAAAAGAAATTAACTGACTACAATGTGGGGTTAAAAATAACAGTAGAACCGTCACCACAGTTGAAATAAAAAAAACTCCCGAATACCACAGTGAATTTATCAGTAAGTTTAATGAAGGTAACTGCGTGTTTAGTTAAGGTTATATTAGTAATTAGTTAAGTTTATGTTGCTACAATGTTTATGGTGAATAAAAGATTTATATAATTAGTGAGAAATAATGCAACACGTGAACACCACACTACTAACATAGGAAACTAGAGGTCAAAAAAGGAGTTTCAATCGAGCCCCTGCTGCACATTTTGGGAGATATGACTGGGGGTTGGCTACTTTGTAAAGGGGTTTGAATGCACATTTATTATACAATTTATTGTACACAACTTCTCTGTCTTCTAAGTAACTGGGCGTGCCGTTTACACTGTGTGATTGTCGACCCGACCAGTCGGCCGCACAGCGTTCGGACTGACAATAGCACCGTGTAAACGCCCACTGAGCCTGAGCGTCATCAAAGAGACGTTATTCCATATTTCTGTCAAACCCATCGCATGTTACGAGGCAGGACCCCAGGGTTCAAAATTTGTTGACATCCGCGATCTCCAGGCTCAAACTGTTGGATTTGGCAGGACGACCCGACATGATCCTACGATGAAGTTCAAGGGTCGATCCAACATCCACCCAGGGGTGGTGCCCTCCAAAGCTCAATTTTTTGCAGCACCCCTAGTCCCGCGCCATGCTCAAACCGTTCCAGTTGGATGCAGCAATTCGGTATTATCATCATCATCATCATATTTATTATTGTATTTTTTATTTTTTTAACACAACAAAAATCACAAAAATAGCCATACAATCTGAGGGCTGCCAGAGAAGGCTTACAGCTCACTGACTGGCCGCCCACGTAAACAAATAAATTGTCCACAAATAATATTATATACAATAAGGGTACAAACAGAAAACAACAACACTGTGCAAGTGCAATAGGTCATGTGCAATACCACCATTTTATATACAATAATCATAATAGTCATAATACAATAGCTAGATGACCAATATAACATAAAAAGATGACCCGTAAGGAGCAAACGAGAAATAAACATGGACGATCAAATCAAGACATAAAGATAGAGGGCTCCCAGCTGTGATATTTTAGTTAAAGTATTAATTTGGTAAAAATGACCCATGAGGGCCAGGCGATGAATAAACATGACGATCAGATCACGACATAAAGGTGATATTTTAGTTAAAGAATTAATTTTACTTTTAGCTCAGTAAAATACCACTGGCTCACAGAGTAAAAACAAACCTCAGTCAGCCAGTGAAATCTTAACATCATCATCACTCGACCCCTCCCCATCTAAAGGGCCATTGTCGGGATATGCCCTCTACTGATGTCATTTCTAGCTGCTTCTGGTTGGCCGCGCCAGGCCTCTACAGTGTGAGTCCAAAAATCCCCCCTGCGGTTTTCTGACATTTTTCACACACGGATGGGAATTTTTAATCAATTTTTTACACACCTATTACGCGTTCCTTTTTGCACTAGACTACAAATTTTTATTCAATTAACTCCAACTTTGACGAAATTATGCCATACTAAGCGCGACTGAGCAAATTTTTACATTTCACTAGAAGTTTAACTTCTAAGTTTGTTTTCTGAGCAACTGACGTCACTGTTGACGTCATATAATATCCGACATGTTTGTTGACATTATGAAAGTTTATTTTATAGTGATTTGCCACAGACAACGATCAACAAAGCTATCAACGACTTACGAACAAGTCTGAACGCGCGCGTTTTGGCCAATGGTGGACATTTTGCGCAAATTATGTGAACTAGTTAGCCGCGCTTAATATGGCATAACTTCGTCAAAGTTGGAGATAACTGAATAAAAATTTGCAGTCTAGCGTACATAGGAACGTGTAATAAGTGTTTAAAAATCGATTAAAAATTCTTAACCGTTTCTGAAAAAATGGAAAAAATGCAGATAACCTTAGAGGGATTTTTTTTTGACTCACACTGTACATCGTTTGATTAGGAGCTAACCCATCAGAGTACATGTATAATGTTCAAGATAATAGCCCCAATGAATATATTTGTGCCAGACTCGTTCGGCAAATAGCGTCATGAATATGCACTGCACTGGAATACGTAGTGATGAATTTATTCTGCAGTGACTCGGCATATGGCGCTGCGACGTCGAAGAGACGGACAAGTTCTAATTATAGCCTGGAGCGAAAGGCAGGTATTAAGTCCGCTAAGAAATACGAGTTCTCCGTTATTGCAAAGACCGATTGTGACGGATAAACAGTATCGCGTTAGCTCTCTGTTCACTGTGCACGCTGATCCTTCACGTGCTACGACGTTCCATTACAAGTGTCTGTGTGCTAATTCCTCCGAACTCTAGCTTTATTGCTTAGCGCCTGGGCTCACAGTGCCTGTTGAATTTTTACCTCATGTTCCAATACAGTCGAAACCACTGCGTTACTGGGTGCATCGTTCCGAGTAAGCAGTTTTGTTGCTTATCCACATTTTGCCATCACACGCCACTATGGTGACAAAACGGCTAGAAATATAGTCGAAATTCTCTTCGCCTTAGTACGGTAGCCCACGATTCGATCATTTAGACTTAACCGCGTTCCAAAATTCAGAGGAATCATGCCCAACGAAGCGTCAAATACAGGAGCTGTGGTGATTTAAAATGGTGTACGTTACCATCCTGGATGTCACACTTGTCATGGCTGGCATCGGCATACTGGAAAATGCGGGTTTTCAGAAGAGCTGTTATCTCCAGGACTCCGGGTGGACATTGTCAGACGAGATCTGAATGATGTGGGCACTATCTCGGATGAAGCCGAAGAACTGGCGACAAACAGCGTAATAACGCCAACGTGTGACCCAATGCATCCAAATGGATGCGGGTTAGACTAAGGCGCTAAAGTAGGAATGCACGTATCTCCTACCGTTTTGAGATATTGACGCAAAAAAGCTAGAAAATAGCTTGTTTTCCCCAATCCGCTCTTGTTCGGCGCCCGCGCTTGGGGAATCCCTTAGAATTTCTGGATGAAACTTGTCCCGCAAAAACTAGATGGATGGGGTACTCTGTGGTGAAAATTGTATAATTCTATAATCCTAATTTCAACCGCTTTTGACTGATCCACCTGTATGACAGACGAACAGACAGACGAACGGGAGATAGCTTTGAGAGATTCCAAAAGTTCACCAGGCAGACCCCAGGAGTTTTTTAAAATAATTTTAATGCAATTGCAAACCACGAGTTACACGCGCAAGCCGATCAAAGCAGCAGGTGCGTAATAAATGTGTATATTCGCACAGATATTTCAGGGTTGACTAAAATGACGGACCTAAGGATGAAGGACCAAAATGCAGAGCATAAAAATGTAGGACAGAAATAAGACTTAATGAAATCAAAAACCTACAGCTGATTGCAGCAATGCAACACACGTCGTCTAATTTAAATCGCTTATATGAGCACAAATCCATGGCCTGTAGCAATTTTCTCATATGTTGAAATACTCTGTTATAAAGGTTTAACGTCGCTGATGCATAACTGTGATGATGAGCGATAGGCTAAAATACTGCTATTCTCCATTGTATTTAACTTGGCACTGAATGATCGCCGTGCTCTTATAGCCATGCAGAGCCGTGCCGACAATATCTGGGCAATATCGTTCAAGACCTAACCATCGGCCCAATTATTCATTTAGAATTAAGCGGCATTTCTGCGTCTTCAAAGACGAACGGCCATTACTGTATTCTCTTAAGACGACTTATGTCGCTCGTTAAAACAGCTTACTACCGCGTATTACGGGCACTGGCGTGCATTTTCTAATCCAGTCAGGCTCGAGGCATATATAATACCCCAATAGTAGTCGTTTATGCCCTCGATATTCTGCAGCACTTAAGCATGGACTGCTTCCTACCCCCCTCAAATTTGTCGATCCTTCGATTGTAAATCTCACTGTAGCGGCTCTGTAGCGATGCAAGTTCATGATGACATTGTAAAAGATATCGGCCAAGGTCGGGTTACTTGCTACAGTAAAGCGATGTTTACACTAGCATGGTCAGTCAGTATGACGTGCTGGAATGACAGCGTAAACGAGACATAAGTAAAAGAGTTGAAGCCGCAGTCGACGAGTGACACGTATAGGGTTGCTATATGCGGCGTCATTTTCTGTTAATAGTCTCCGAAGAGCATGACTCATGATTTGTATGAGCCAAGGACTCCCTCCCGTTGCTATTATAGGACTCCTTGCATGAGCTAACGGCATCGCCGCACACTATTCGGCCATCCATTCTCTCGCGCTAGCGCGGAAGCATGCAGATACGTCGCTGCCTCAATATACTCTGTCATCGTAAGTTGATATTCATTTCCCGTATCCTTGGGAGTGGAGGCTGAGTTGGCTTGAGCATTCCCACGGTTGCTTGTGGAGGTCCGTAAACCGTATAAACATTGAACCCGCGACCTTCAGGTAAACGAGTCGACTGCTGATCAGTACGAGTGTCGAACCAATCCCGTCGGCCGTATAACCTATATTGTGTTGGTGCAGACGTTAAACCATGCTCAATCAATCAATCAATCAATCAATCAATGTTTTGTTTAATGTTGCTGTCAGTGGTAAACAGTAAACACAAAGTAGCACACAATATACAATAGAAATAATATGCCAGTTATTTTTATAGATGAAAATAGTCACTGCAAAAATAATGCAGTCTGCAGACGACTCTGATCAACAATGCTTAGGCAGTAGGAAATGAACGACGTTCTAGTTTTACACATTTTCAAAGATTGGAATATTTTAGGACATTGCCATTTATTAATAATTCTGAGTGTCATTTAACAAGAAGCTGGTAATAAAAGCAGGAGAACTCCGGGATAATAGCTCTTATAAAAAAAACCGCTCAGTCAAAGCTATCTTTCAGTGTGACGAGTGTGATATACAGACTGTAACGTACATCATTTAAGCACTGCCGGTTTCTGTCGTTTGCGTCCGAGGCCCAACGACAACTTCCTCGTAGCAACAGGGGCGCAAATCAACTTGCGCCGAGAAGAGAGAGACAGAGAGGGAGAGGGATATAATAGAAGGAAGAGGTTATCGCGACTACGTTGATTTGATGGTCCTGGCTAGCGCGGTCAGCGCTGGGCCGATGCGTTGCGCACACGTGACTAACTGCGAGATTGAGTTGCGACGAAAGCCCGCGTCACACTTGCGACTCCACTTTGAGTCCGGACGCAGCTCGGAAACTCGGTTAACCTCAAACGCGGTACGTTATTTCCGCTTATCGTTATGTGCTATGTAGGCTTCTTCGACTGTCAACCACTTCTACTATTCGATCTACAAGTGTATCTGTGATATCGTTGTGTTTTACATTTATCAGTTTTTTAAAAATCTATTTAAGCCAATAATCCTCTAGAAAGAAAATTATAAAAAGCTTTATCATAGTTTGTTCAAGTTAAGGTTAAAAGATTCATTTATTACTAAAACGACAAGATAAATTTATTACAGATATGTGTATTAGTCAAGTTTTTTAGCCGAGTAGTACGTGCATTATTCCGCCTATAACTTCGCCTCGGCGATTGGGCATTTTCTATCGCTGGAATGTACTAATGCCTTCTGTTCGACATCCATTTGTAATGCTATTCCGTTGAGCGTTAACACTTTTCTGATCTCAGAGCGCTACAAAATGCTCTTAGTTACATATTAAAGTGCTCTACCGTCGCCACAATTCTGCCTGTCATTTCTTGTCTGTCAAAAAGCAGATGCACTGAGAGTCCTCAAGGAACTCAGTTGTTATTACGAAACTAGCGGTACGCAAACTTTTGATTTGGTCGAAACGCTCGTTTTTTCAGCAACAGTTGGGCTTCATGTTTAAATTTACCCATTAGTTGCTGTATTATCAATTTTTACGTCACTTGCTTCTATCGCACATCAAATAGAATCATGACAAAAATAACACAACTTGAACGCTGTAATGTTTTTGCACATCGGCATGCAGAGTAGCAATGAGCAATGGTGTGGCAAATCCGTCCGTTTGTCTGTCCGTCTGTCCGTCTAAATGTCTTCCCGTAAATCGGGTCCTTCAAACCGGAAACAGACTCGACGTTGACAATTTAGCAAATGGGTCACCAGTGCGAACCGTGGTGATGAAAAATAAAATCATCTCTTCAATGGCATACTAGGGTCGTCTAGGATAGAAGCAGCGTCGTGAGCTCCCTCGTGAGGCCTACTTTTATCCGTCGTCAGGACTCAGGAGGCCGTGAGTAGCAAAATTGTGTAAATATGTCCAGTGGGACATTAAACTTTACTAAACTCGTCTTACAGCAAATATCACTCTTCTAATTCATAAAGAATTTTAACCAAAAGTACAATGTTGGGGGCATATGTGTCTGGTACTTCCCGGTTTTGGTGCGTTATAAATGTAAGCTTGTTACTTAATTGCTTACTTACTTACTTAATTTAGACTTGTTTGTAAATTATCACTAAAACGCGAATCACTGCTACAGATTGTTTGCGGTTACAGGAACATGAACTGGAACACGACGATGTATTCAGTGTCGAGCAGTCTAACTGCTGTCCAGACGGAAGGGTCAGCGACATTTGGCAGTGACGAGTATCGCAACATGAGCACCACGGACTCCACGACGACTCCGTGGCACGCCACGCCGTGCGGCAGCCTGAACGCCGCCGCCAATTCGACCGTCGACGGCGGGATCTGCCTTCCCGGAGAAGGTATCAACCGTAGCAACATATCGACCTCCACGGTGACCCCGGTGGCCCAGTGTGCGGTGTTCATTCACCCCTGGGCGCTGCTGCTACTGGCCTTCCCCGTCATGACTGTGTTCGGTAACGTACTCGTATGCCTCAGCGTCTACCGTGAGCGCAGTCTGCGCACCGCCACCAACTTCTTTATCGTCTCTCTGGCCGTCGCCGACATCATGGTCGCCATCCTTGTCATGCCGCTCGCTGTCTACGTCGAGGTCGGTGCGCAAATGCATTCCCGAAACACAGTTCCTTTAACTATTAATTTTTAAACCCGTTGTATTGATGATGGTCGGCCTCGTGTGCCGACCCTCTCTCTCTTTCTTCCAATAATGCACATTCCTCAGAGTTGAGTAATGTCATGCATGGCAGATGTGCACGAAGTGCTGGAAGCAACCGACAAATCCAAGCTTCTCAGACTGATAAAGCGCGCTAGAACGTGCAGATAAAAACAAAATGAATGTCTCTATATTGTCGTCTGAGTCGCCGAAATGCCTGTCAATAGAGACTTGAATGGCTCGATGAAAGGGGTCATAACGACGTCAGGCTGCAACTGGCTCCAAATCCAAATAGTAGTAGGGAAGAAACTGTAGACAAAAAGCCATCTGTCGCTAGGATAGCCGACCGTACTGCCAAAAATTGTAGAGGTCACGTGACCTAGGCCACGCCCACTTTTAGGGGAAATTTTTGTGCGCCTGCTTGTCATTCTCCATACAAAGCCGTGTACC
>Ga0056114_1000361_pt1 | contig 15022 bp, 14 predicted proteins | sample WorMetHERISLAND1_FD_77005 | JGI IMG/M metagenome (GOLD analysis project Ga0056114, IMG submission 77005) | Marine gutless worms symbiont microbial communities from Max Planck institute for Marine Microbiology, Germany - Olavius loisae HERON... ...
AGTCAGGCCTTAACTGAGTATGATATGGTTACGGTTCAAGGTCAAGCAGGCCTTAGTCCAAGTGAGAGTGAGACAGTAACCTCATACACAGTCAGTGCAGCGGCGGCGGACCTTTCATATGATTCAGTACCAGCATTATAACCATGACAGTTTAATGATAATATTTCGATTGCAGCCATTATAATATAATATAATATATGACTATTTGAAGACTAGAAACATAATACCGACACAGCTCCAAAGGTGCAGCTTTACAGTACCTTTATGTTACAGATTTAGGGTTTCTGTTACCCTGTTTAAAGATCCACGGGCGTACAGTAACACCAACAGGCCACAAGTCAGGATTAAACACAGTAGATTTGTCTGACTGCGACACACACACTCTCATGCTGATATATTTCGTCTGCGGTTTCGCATCATTTACTGTGTCTGGGTCACTGTTTTCATCACTGTTTTGTTCAGTTTCACTATTTTGTTCCGAATTGTTTGTAGCTGACTTAACAGCAACATAGCAAGAGTGTACAGTTACCCTGTTGCAGCCAAGAAAGTCCGTCACTAAACCAACCGTTGTATCAGGTTTGAGTCTGCCAACACAAAAAAAAACAATTTCTTTTCAACACCTTGTAGCTGTGTACTCTCCTGATTGTTGCCGGTCAAATTCAGCGGACGTTTCTTCAGTTTCTTCTTGTTGACGACCGTTGTGAATCCTGCATCAGTACTTGACCGAGCAGATGGACGGTCGCCATCACTAGCTGATGGTGGTGGAACCTTCACAGCTGCCGAGTAATTGGTTACTGGTGACTGTACGCTGACACCAGCTGTAACCTCAGTGACTTGGTTGTCATGAGTGTCACCAGTCATAATATCTCTGGCAATTGCTTCAGCTTGCGGAACAGCTGGTGCATGGATAACTCCACTGTTAAGTGTGGTCACCATGGCAGTAAGCTCATCCACCTGCATTTTCAGTTCAGCAACAGTCTTTCGAAGATAAGCCATTTCAGACATTTCATCAGGGATTACCGGGATACGAGTAATGTTAGCAGAGCAGAAAGTTGGCAGCGTATCAAGTTTACCATGTTCATCAACAGCCGACCAAATCTGCATAATATCATCCACGGTGGATTTCAACTTGTTTTCGCCGATACGACGTCTTGAGTACTGTTGTATAACCACGCCCTTATCATTTGCAGCATTTATCAAACACTGTTTTGCCAACAATAATTCCTCTTCTCCATAAAAATCAATCAAGGTATCTTTAATCACCGACCTCGGAAAGTTGTCATATTTGCTGCTGACAAAACACAGAACATCACATAACACCAAGTTCTGATGCGGTTTCGCCGACTCTGCCGATATCTTTTCACTAGAACCAGCTGTGGCTGCTGACAATGATACTTTAGATGAAGCTGCTGCGTGTCCAGAAGAATCCGATTCTGCCGCACCATAGTTTGTCGCCGGTTTCGCGAGGTATGGGAACCAGTATAGCTCACAGTTCCGGCAGAGCATAAGATCACCTTGTGACCCGCGGACAGTGTTGTCGATTCGTCTACCGGGGCAGGGGCCATCAGGCCGACCTTCACATATAGGCATATTCAGTATCAAAAGAGATGAACCGCTTATTTTCAGTAGCCCGACGATACTTTCAACAAATTGTAAATCAAACGTCACTTGAGTATCACACTACACCTGTAGGTATATCAGTTATTCAGTAAAAAGCACATTGCAAAAAAATAAAAACATCCTACCATGTTGCATAGAATAGCTGGCCCTGGCACGTTATGGGTGACTGACTTGGTGTTTTTAAGTAAGTAAGCATGCAAGTAAGTAGGCCTATGCTTAACCTCCGGCTTCTATCAGTACAATTTGTCTTGACCTCCGGCCTGTATCCGGGACCCGGCTTCTATCGGAACATGTAGAAGGCGTTAATTTTTTGCCGACCGTACTAACGGTAGCGCTATTGGTACAATGTTGCGTCAGTTGTCTGTCATCTGTACGTTATGTATTGTGGCTAAACGGTGCATGCGTCCTAGAGCAAAAGTTACTATTGAGAGCCTATAGGAAGTCGTATATGAGAAATCGATTGGTACCAAAATGGATGACCTTGACCTTTGTTTAGAGGTCGTATCAAGCTCACGTTAACCACTGCGTTACATTTGACGTTGAATATCTCGGAAACCGTTAGAGATAGAGGCTTTGTTCCAAAGAACCACCAATAAGAAATGGCATATGGGCTATCGAATGATCACGTGACCGATGACGTCACGTAACCTTGAAAGGTCAAACTCGTGACCCCAATACGCTTAGAGCGCAATATCTCGAAAACTGCTCTAGTTAGAGAGGCTTCAAATTCGGTACGCAGCTTTGTATGGGGAATGTCCAGCGGGCGCACAAATAATTTTCCCTGAAAGTGGGCGTGGCCTAGGTCACGCGACCCCTACAATTTTTGGCATACGATCGAACATATCTCAAAAACTAATTGAGCTAGAGACTTCAAATTTGGTACGCGTTTTCGTATGGGCGCACAAATAATTGCTGTGAGGCAGTACGGTCGGCTATCCTAGCGACAGCTGGGCTTCTTGTAGGATACCGTACTGTACATATGTGTTAGCATACGACAGCTATTGCATTAGGTTATCGTTGCTTGGAATACCGTAGGCCTAACTGTTTCATAAAAATATTTCACTTTTATACCGTATTACAGTAATACTCTGCCTGCCTCGCTACTGATTGACCAAAGGAATATATTTTTTATTAAAAAAAAGACAATGTGCTGCAACAATATTGTGTTGAAAACTGTTTGTACGCCTATACCGTATTTGAAGGAGATCCAGAAACTGTCATTACCGTATGTGTCACATAGGCCTACCGGTATATCGTAGTAGGCATGGGTACTAGTATTTCTTGACTGAGAAAGACTTTATGGCGTTACGTTGCTAGGCTATGCTTGTTTTGTGAGAGAATTACTGACTGATCGGATCCGAATTTGGACGTACGGTGTCAATGTTAACTCAAAAAGTGATTATACCATTGGTTTGATCGTTATTGATTTGTGGTCTCAAACCATCAGATATCAAAATTACACTCAAAATTTTATTTAATTCACGACAGTAAAAAATCCCAAGATTGCACAGCAAAATCCCCAAATCTCAAGTTGACCCCCAAATTCCCAAGATCTTGGGAAAAATCCCCAAGCAGTGGGAGTGCTGGACGTCGTCGTTCGACACGTTTCCACAGTAAGCAAGACATGTCTCCCGGCCTGTATCCGGGACCCGGCGTTTATTCGGGACCCGCGGCCACTATCCGGGGATTTACAGGTATTGTGAGTACAACGTTTATGACCTATGACGTCACGTGACCCAAAACGGTCAAGACCATGACCCCCAAATGGCCACATCTCCGCAACGAGCCGTTAGTTTCAGGGGGGAATATGAAACTGTCAGGGGGATGATCGAGTGGCCGAAGGCCACGAATCGAGGCGCGAAGCGCGGAGCAGGGGAGGGGTCTGAGTAGGGTGTCCCCTCCCCAGGATGGGAGTCCGGGGGTGTCACCCCTGGAAAATTTTGAAATTTGAGGCGCAATTTGGTGCAATCTTGTGCATTTTGGCAAGAAATTGACGGTTCTCCAACTTTCCACCTTTGTGAACGAAAACACTGCTATAATGCTCGACAGTGGTATTGACATAGTGGCCTACTTTTTTAATTTTTTTAGTAGTATGAATGCCCTCTTTTTCGCGTTGTAGCAGTAGGTTAGCATGCAGTGGACGTGTCAGCTGGTCGTCAAAACAGGTACTCCCCCGTGAGGGGGAGTTGATGGTCCTTTTCCAGGGGGGAGTAAATTTGTTTTATGGGGTTCTCCCCCCCATACGCGGTGGCTGGATAAACCCCTGGCAACGGATGATCCCATACACTTCATGTTTGGTTCTAGGGTACGGTTTTCAGGGTCGGACGATCGAATAGCGCTGTTTCTGGTTACATGAAATCCAAGATGGCTGCCGGCCGCCATCTTGGAAAATTTCGAATGGCCATATCTCCGCAACGGCTCATTCGATCCACTTATATAGTGCGCATCGCGCGGTCATCCTTGCGATAGCACAGCTTTCTTGTTAATACTTCAGTAGACCTGTTGTGTCTGAAATAAACTATGATTGATTGATTGACTGACTGATTGATTGATATATGCAATTAGCAACAATCGCTAATTACTAGATTGACTGCTGTGATGCAGTACGGTTGGCTATCATAGCGATAGCTTGACTTCTTCTTCTGGAGGCTCTAAGTGTACAGTAACTGTGATCGTTTTCTGCGTGAAAACGCACAAAACGCCCTGGACCCCGCTGAGGTATCATACAGCGATCATCCAGACGTCATTGCTGTATTTAAGGGAGCCTACTCCTGAGGGGAGGAGAGGGAAGGGCAGGGAGGGAAGGGAAGAGGAGGGGAGCAAAGGGCAAAGGAGGAGGGAGAGAAGAGGGGAGTGGGGAAAGAAAGGGGAAAGGACCCCCACTTTCCATTAACAGGTTGACTGACAGTCACTGACTTACAGGGTGGGCCAAAAAACGAGGCCACTTTGTTTTACGGCCTATAACTTTAGAAATACTGAATAGATCTTTACCAAATTTGGCACAAATCAAAGACACTTCATTCTTAACATCGTGCCTGAATTTATGTAAATCAGCTTTGGAAAATAGTGGCGCCACATAGCGAATGACAATGGCACTTCGACAACTACCAGTGTTGAATTGGTGACCATTTTCTTACATCATTTCAGCCAACCTGTTTGCATTTTTATTTCACTTTTTTGCGGCACGCGCGGCCTAGCGCGCGCAGCCAATCACCGACAGCGCCGTCGACTACGGCGCCGGGGACTACAGCCGGGCCGGCGGAAGCAAATCCACAATATCTTCCCCGGGCTGCCCGGCTCGTCCCCGAGCCGGAACGATGCGACGCGGCCAAGGGCCGGTCGACAACAAGCAATAAACGAACATGATATCAATATAGGCGCGCTACAGAACACAATTAGAAACATAAAATATAAATGTTAACCGAACATCCGCTGACAATAAAGTCATTGACTAGCGTCACCTCTATCACTCTACACCACTGTTACAGGTTCGTAGGCAGTGTCTCCCTTTCAACCATCGCGTCAAGTTCTCCGAATGCCAGAAGCAGGACCTGGTCGGGGGTTAGTCCGATTAAGGCATGTTGCATCGCCAGGTCTCGCAGATGGCAGGCGACGTCAAGTCGGGCTGCATACATGCAGACTAAGATGGTCTGCATTTGCTCCCGGCTCCAGTCGAAACTGTATCTCGACTCCAACTGGGCAGCAACAGCCGATACGTCGCCGGAGGTCGTACAGCGTACGGTATCGACGAGGTCAGTGAGGCGCAGCCTCGGCCGACATGTCGGGAATCCTTCCGCGTCGCCCAGGTTGACTTCGTCGTCGATTCCCGCAGCATGCGGGTCCACGTCACCCGGTGCAGATGTCGCGGCCGGCGGAAACGTAGACGCTGGCGTCGGAGACGTCCGAGGTGGACGGCTGACCCGACGGACCGCGTCCTCGAGGCGTCGGTCCTGCGACGGGCTGCCCGGTGCAGGACTGTCGGAGTGACGGTCCTGACCGCCGATGAGGATGACGTCCGGATCGCCCAACTCCGCGTCCCAGGCGATCTCCGTCTCGGTGTCCAGGTCTATCGGACTGGTGAGGCCGGAGGATGAACCCGCCTCAGATGGCGACGGAGGGCGCAGAACTGACGCTGACGGCCGAACGCGGGTCATATCGTGCTCGTGCGTCGGAGGCAGACTCGACCGACGGGTCGGCGTCGGGACTCGGGGTACGCTGACGGAACAACGGCCGCTCCGGCGGCGACCGTGAACGGTGACGGTCCGACCGCCGATGAAGACGAGTCGCCGACTCAGTTGACGAATGACGAGCTGCCACCGGTGAGGCGGTGGCCTCAATCCGACGCACTGACACAGTCAGTGGCCGCTGGTCCTTTGTAGCTGGATTGATACGGCGTCTCCAACGCCGATGTGGGTCGGCGGCCTGGAGCCGGTCAGCTGGAATTGGAATGAGCAAGTCTTGTTTGGCGCTATACCAAGACCTGTGGTAGCGCACGGCGTGGTTGCTTAAACCCGTCGGCGTGGTATAACGAGTCTTCGGATTCTCGCACGCCGGACAATATCGCGGGACCCAGTTGCGACGACTAGGGGCTCGAGCTTTTCTCTCCGCAGTCACTCGACGGCGCCGGTCTTCCTCTGTCTCGCCGGGACGAGCGTCATTCCCATGTCCCTGCATCGCTTCGCGCAAACTCGATGTATTTCGAACGACGTACCAGTAGCGTTTTGGCAGCCGGCGGCAACGTTGCGGCTGACGTCTGTCACTCGTCACAGCCTGCGGGTCCGGTAGGCGGCACGCACTGGATTGGCCGCGCGTATCCATGCTAGGCTCAGTGACCGCTGCCCCGCTGGGACGCGTGCCTGCAGCATAGCCGGCGTCAACAGTTTCTCCCGCGTGTACCTGTGTACCGCGGCCGGCGTCAACCTGCCGGCCGGCGTAAACGCCGGTGCCGGCGTCAACAGAGCTATCGTCGGACGCCGGGTCCACATTCCAGTCGTGACGCCGTGATACGGCTTGATTCGGTCAACGTGCACCACAAACGGCCGACTTCTAGGAGAACGCTGTAAAACACAATTCGTGTCATTTAACCTCCGCATCACTCGAAACGGCCCAGTCCACGTCACTTGCCATTTTGAGTATAATCCCTGCTTCTTCTTCGGACAGTACAATAACATGGAAATTTCCTTCGTCAAAGCGCGCTGGCTTTACGGACGCATCGTAGTACCGTTTCATACGCTCCATTTGTCTTCCTGTGACTTTCCGCATGTAAGTAAAAGCGTCGCGCAGTCTGTCCTCGGCTTGCAACGCGTATGCGTCCGCATTGTTTACCGGATTTTCAGACGGCGCGTCCACTTGTGCGTCCAACGGGCAAGATGGAGAAAACGAATAAAATAGCTCGTGGGGGTTGTACCCCGTAGCAGTGTGAATGGTGCAATTGTAGGCCAGCGATACTGTACCAAGTAGGTCCGGCCATTTTTCATGCTGCTCATCGACCAGTTTTGTGATCATATTATGCACTGAAAAATGCACACTTTCACATTTGGCATCGGTCTGCGGATGGTACGCTGTCGTACGGAGGTGGGTAACCCCCAAGCGATCACATAGGCGCTCCATCACCTCACCTGTCAGCTCTCTACCGAGATCAGAGACAATGGCTGACGGGACCGAAACCCGACTGTTGACGTCATCATACAACACGGTGGCCACTTCGTCGGCAGTCTTGCGACGTAATGGCAGCAACCATAGATATCGGGTCGCGGCATCCACCACCGATAGTATATAGTGGAATCCACGCTGATTCTTACTATTCTTCCCTTCTGGCAACTTTCCAACCAAGTCGGCGTGTAGCACTGCCATCGGCCGAAACTCCACCATCGGCCTCAGCGCGGCTTGTCTGGGCGCTTGACACCCACGCTGGTGCAAATTACACGTGGTACAGTTTCTAACGATTAGCTTGGTGTAACGTCGCCACCCTGGGAAATAAATCAGACGAGACGCGACCATGCTAGTCTTAGTCTGTCCGAAATGACCAAAATCCGCATGCAGCTTCTCCAAGTAGGGTCTTCGCAGCTTAGCCGGCAGAATGATCTGCAAATAGTCAGTAGAACCATCCGGATGATGAAACCGTCTATATAGGACATCACCTACGAGCAGGAGGAGTCCCATTGCGCTAAAAGCACACGCGCTTCTTCCGGGTACTGACGAATATCAGCGTGATTCGGTTGGTGCCCAGCCCTCAGCAACTCTATTACAGGCCTGAGGCTGTCATCAACCGACTGTGCCTGACGAATACCGTCGAGACTGAGAGACGTACCTGATTGGTCGGACTCCGGAGCCTCCTCGAGAGTTCGTACTTCGGCCAATCCATCGTCTGCCGGCCGTTCGTCGGTTTCGGCGCCCGCGGGGCCGATCTCGTCGTCACGGACGTCCACGTCGATCACAGACTGTTTGGTCCCTTTCGACGCTCGTCGCTTGCGTCGACATGCTGGAAATCTCGATGCTCCTTGTACACCTTCTGCGGCCGGCGTCACTGCCGCGGCCGGCGAACACGTCGCGGCCGGCGTCGACGCCTTCGCCGGCGATAACCGCTCAGCCGGCGAAATCACCTCGACCGGCGGTAACGGGACGGCCGGCGGAAAGGTTGCCGCCGGCTCAAATGCTGCAGCCGGCGCTTCAGACGATGCCGGCGCAACCGTTGAGTGCCCCTTGCACTGACGACAATCTGCTCCACCGTCACGATCACACGGCCGGCGGGATAAGGCGTCACTGTTGCCATAGACTAGTCCGGGTCGATGCTGGATGGTGATGTCGTACTCACCCAGCAGGTCCAACCAACGGCCCTGCTGTCCCACCGGTTCCGGCGTCTTCATTATGTACGTCAGGGCCGCATGATCCGTACGAAAGACCAGGGACCGGCCTAACAGGTGTTGTCGGTACTTCTTCGGCCCATACACCACTCCAAGCAACTCCCGACGGGTGACACAGTATCTCCGCTCGGCGTCTGATAGGGCGCGGCTGGCGTACCCGATGACAAGAAGCACGCCATCTTGTTCCTGCTGCAGAACACAGCCTAATGCGACGTCGGATGCGTCCGTATCGAGGACCAACGAACCGGTGTCTCATGGTGCCGCAAGAATAGGAGGTGATGTAAGGCGTCGCTTCAATTCGTTGAATGCGTCCTCGCAATCATCCGTCCAAACAGTAAGCCGGCCGAGCGATGTGCGCGAAATTCGGCACAAACGAACGGTAATAGGACGCAATTCCACAGAACGCACGCACCTCCGATACATCAGTCGGCCGTGGCCACGTGACTATAGCGGCTGTCTTGTCTGGGTCACACTCAATGCCATCCTCACTCACTACGTGCCTAAGAAACGTGACCTTCCTCTGAAAAAGGTGACATTTGGAGGCCTTTAATTTCAGAGTGTGACGCTCAAGCCGGTCAAAAACCGCGGCCAGTCGTTCACAGTGCTCTTCAAATGACCTTGAAAACACTAAAATGTCGTCGAGATAGACAAGGCAGACGTCATACGTGAGCCCGGACATGATAAGTTCCATCGTGCGGGCAAACTGACTCGGTGCATTGCAGAGCCCGAAACTGAGCACTTTAAAACGCCACTGACCTTTGCGTGTGACGAACGCTGTTTTGTCGCGATCTCTCTCGTCGATGACCGTCTGCCAATACCCCTGACGAAGATCACAGGAGCTGAAATAGCGCGACCCGTTCAGCGTGTCCAGACACGTATCGATCTTTGGTAAGGGAAACTTGTCCTTCTTGATCAGCAAATTCGTCTTGCGGTAATCGATGCAGAACTGCATGGTACCGTCACGCTTCTTAACCATAACGACATTCGAGCACCATGGTGACGCAGCCGGTTCGATCACGTCGTGCTGGAGCATTTAATCGATGTGCTGGTAAATTACGGGCAACTGTGCCGTTGGGTGGCGCCGCAGTTGCTCGAAATGTGGCGCGTGGTCGCAAGTGTCGATACGGTGCTGCAACACATCCGTCCGACCAATGTCAAACTCCGACCGAGAGAAGACCTGCGACCTTCACTTGATAAACTCCTCTGCGCGAGCCCGCTGCTCGGCAGTCAATTCATCAGGTAAGCGCTCTATTAGGCACCGAACGTGCTCATAACTATCGACACTAGACTCATCAGTTACGGTAGCCAGTTGACGGTCGCGATTTTTACGATGCCCTGTCCGACGTCGAGTTCCCCGGTCCTCGCGACTGGCAAACGACGACTCAATGGTGTCCGTGGGGTTACGGTCCACCGCGTCGGGCGATGGCTGGCGTCCACCCGGCGGATCCACTAGACTTCCCCGCGGGCCGGCGTCGACATCATCGCCGGCGTCAACAGAAATGCCGGCGCCAATGCCACAGCCAGCGCTATCCTGAGTCAACAACGCCGGATCCCACTGGCTCCGCGAGACTGAGAAGACTGTCCTCTCGAAAGACATGAGGCGTGTCGGAATAGTTGCACACGCGGGCTACAACGTCCATACTGTCACCACTCACCAGAGTCCTCGCCGCCACGACGCCTGGTCGGATAACCCGCGGTTCGACGACCCAGTCCGTAGCCGGACCCTGAGTGTGATCATAAATCATTCTCGCTGGAACGTTGGCTTCATGGCGGGGTGGAACGACACACTCCTCAGAAACCATGATACGACGGCAAAGGTCGACATGCTTGCGCTGATGTGTGTGGATCAGGCGGTCACCGATATGAATGGTACCAGCAGCAAAATCCCAACGACATCCGTTCTCGACCAGCCAATCGCTACCAAGTAACAAGTCGTCGATAGCCGGCGATACTGACACGCTGGCCGTCATCGCATACCCATCGATCGTGAAGTGCAGATCAATATCGCCATCGATCGGCAAAGCAGCCTTGTTCGCGGCGGACAGCCGATACTGGGTTGGCCGCAGACGGAGGTCCCGGACGTAGCGTCGACCCACGATACTCCTCTCACACCCGCTGTCCAAAAGGCAACGAATCGGACGATTCCGAAATTTTGCCTTGACGTAGACACAGGTGGAGGCTACACGTGGACACTCGACCTGTCTGGCAACCGGCTGGACTTTCCGCTGACTACACTCTTTGGCCCAATGACCTAGCTGACCACAGCGACGACATGGGTCCGTCTCTCTCAAACGTCGGCGGATTCGACGCCCGCGACCACCTTCACGGCCCGATCTTCCTTCAGATGTCGGCTGTTCAAAGGGTGGCGCTGCCGGCGCCGCAACAACGTTGGGAATGGAACTCGAACAGGGCGCAGTGATCGGCGGCACAGCCTGACCGCTCCGTGAGGCAGCGGCCATTGCAGCCATCCCCTGCGTGACCTGCGTCACGGCATCCTGTAAATCCTTTAGCTGTTTACGAATCGCAGTAGACTCGTCCGCCTCAGGAGGGTCCGCAACTGTGTAGACGTTTCTCGGCCGGCGCCTAACACGTCTTTCATCCATCTCGTCAGAATTGCCCTGCACTAACAAAGACTGTTCATACGCCTCAAGCTTAGTAGCATGACTAAGGGATTCTTCAATATTCCGCGCCTCCCTCTTCATAACCTCCAGTTGCAGCTTACTGTCATTAAGGGCTGTAACAAAAGCCTCTTTAGCAACATGAGTGGTCAAAGACGCCTCAGCTAACGGGTAGGTGTGTGCCACCAGGCGACAAACCTCCTGATACAGCTGCTGCAGGGGTTCCCCGGGCTTACGCCTTCTAGTCCTTAACTCTGCTTTGAACCGCTCAGCTTGCAATTCAGTTCCAAACCTGGTCTCAAGCAGCCGTAGTCGCTTGTGGTCCAACGTCCCACAAAACTTGACCTGCAGCACCCTCGAGACTGGCACAAAAGTATTAGTACTTGTCCACGTCGTCCCAGCCGATATAGCTGGCCATCCGATGAAACTTCGCCAGAAACGTCTCAAGGCTACCGCTACCGTCGTAGGGTTGCAGCTTGAGAAGCGACCTTGGCGCTTTCAGGCCAGACGAGCCGGCGACAACGGACGATGTAGCCGGCGCCTGCGGCTCGACCATTCCAGCCGACGGTTGAGCTGACGAGCCGGTTCCCCGGGCTTGTGGCAAAAAGCCGGGATCCGCTCTGCCAGATAAGACGACTGACGGCAACTTCGCCGTCGAACTCGCTGCAGTCGGGTATATCGACTGGGACGCGCCACTGTTGGCGGTTTTGCACGGCACAGCCGACGGATCCAACTCAGGCACACCGGGCGGACTCACTCCTCGAGCGCCAAGCAACACGTAGTCGACACGACCCGGTAACTGTCGAAGCTGGTCATGGCCTCCAGGTGTGGGGGCATATGTGCTTGTGTATAGCCGGCGTAAACGTCGCGGCCGGCGTCGACTAGACGGCCGGCGTCAACGGCACGGCCGGCGGAAATGTTACCGCCGGCAGGAAACAAAGCACCTGCACTTATTGACGGCCATATGGCGTCATCCGACAAGACTCCGTATGAGCTGACCACTGGTGGTAGCTGCGACGAAGTCGACGGGCCGGCAGGAGCTGGCCCAGATACGGATGATCCGTAAAGACCGTGTAGGCCGGCGTCAATGTCGCCGGCACGGCATGCACAGCCGGCCTCCGGCGATGCGACACGCTGTAAGCGGTTGCTCCCCGAGGATCACGCGACGCACCAGGATCAGGGTGTCCACTGGTGGCCGAGGTTGCGGCCCTACTGGCTCTACCCTCAGTAGGTTGTACGGTCGGGCGACCATCGGTGCCCATCGTCACCGGCGCGCTACGCGGCCGTCCACTTTGCAGGTACGATGGCAGCAGCCACCGAGAGATGGCACTAAGGAGGCCCATAGGCTCTGACGATGACGTACCGACTGCGGTGACGTTCTTGACTCGAGGGTCCACGGCAGACACGTGTCCCCGTGACCAGCTCTGAGTCGACGACCCGTCCACCGTTGCATCATCCGCAACAAAGTACTTGTCTTCCTCGTTGTGCGAAACAGCGACCCGAAGATCAGCGACGGAGTCATACTCGACGTCCTGACTCTCCATTAGATGTCGTTCCAGCGTCCGTTCGCACAACTAACTCCAATCGTCGCTGTACAGCCCCGGCGATAACAGGCCGGCGTCTACGGCACGGCCGGCGGCAATAGCGCGAGATTACCAGTTGTTGAAGACGGCACGCCGTAGGCGAGAATATGACAACGTATCTCGTGCCCCACACGTTGGGTGCCACTATTGTCAACCCCGCAGTTTGGGCGACACTGCTGTGTACCCCTTTTTCGGCTAGTTCAGGTGGGGTTCGGGTTCGGAAGGGTTCAGCCGGCGGCAACGAGATCACTCTTGGCAGGGCCCCTGGTGTGGGCCAGCTAGGGGTCTTCTTGTAGATACGTATGTCAAGAGACAACACGGCAACAGGACGACGGAAACAGTTCTTATTTACAAACAGATACTCAAGTTAATTACAGGTACGGCCAGTTCCATCTACGACACGACACGTCCGTACTGTCCGGCGTCGTGACTTCAACTCCCTTGTTCAACGTCTACTATCCAACAAACTGGCCTACGGGTCGGCGACGCGGCAGCCAATCACAGACAGCGCCGGCGACTACGGCGCCGGGGACTACAGCCGGCGGAAGCAAATCCACAATAAGACACCATGCGACTTGGTGCTTGACAAAGACTAGCTACCCGACATCAAGGTGAGATGCGGCCGTTACAAATGGTCACTGCAGCAGGACGGCGCTTCCTCTCACACCGCCAGAAACACAGAAACTTGCAACGTGAGAATCTGCAGTTCACTGAGCAAAACATATTGTCAACTGAATAGGCCGGATCTGAACACGGTTAACTTACCACCTGTGTTGCTCTTCAGCAGACGGTCTACCATCATCAAAGTTTCTCCTCAGTTGACAAAATGAAGTGAGCGATTGTCAAAAGCATGGCAGAAACTACCGCATGGCGCAGTCATTGCCGGATCATCACTTTTATCACCTTTTTATTTACAGTTAATATTATGCGCCATTATTTTCCAAGGTTGATTCAAATAAATTATGGCATGATGTTCAGAATGAAGAGAGCGTTATGTGTGCAAAATTTGGTAAAGATCTGTTCAATATTTCTAAAGTTATAGGCCGTAAAACAAAGTGGCCCCGGTTTTTTGGCCTACCCGGTATGTCAGTTCACATGTTCACAGCTATGTGACACAGTCTGGCTGACTTATCGAGAACACAGTGACAGTGACAGGCGACTTTAACTTTTGACTTAGCCTTTCGCTGAGCCTTTCGCTGAGCTAAAGTTCGGTCTAAGTACAGACTTAAGTCAAAAAGTAAAGTGATTTCGCCAAATTTGCGGTCTAAGTGTTAAGTTGAACTTTGGTCTAAGTCCGGACTTTAGCGTTCAGCTTAAGGTTTCGCTGAGCGAAAGGCTAAGTCAAAAGTTAAAGTGGCCCATTGTATACTTTGCTAATGCCTTCAATTCATTCAGCTGTCTCCGGCTAACTTAATTTTTTTAACTGTACTTAGCGGACGTTTTCGCCGTGCATTCCCAACTTGCAGGTCACAGCATTATATAAATGTAGACTAATTCAGTTAAAAAGAACAATTTAAGCGACATAACGCAGTTACTCACTATGTAAACAAAACAACACGGCCAATTTTGCTATTTCAGCGCCACCTATGGAACGTCACCATAGAGGGTGTAGACGGCAGGATGGCTGCGTTTAAACCGATAACTGAGATCGAATAGATTCTGATGTTAAGAGAAAATATATACGCCTATTCAAAGATAATCAAACATTTCTATGTTACAATATAATATTTAACAACAATTAATATATCACACACGTAATAAACACAATAAATTTACGGTCAGTAATAAATTATTAAATACTAACAAAAATGGCTGGCATCAAAACTAATTATTTTAATGTCTTAAAGCTGCGTGCTTGCGCAAAGCCAGCGCGTCTTCATTGCAAGCAAGACAAAGAGTTTTCTGTTGATATTTAAATTCCTGACTGAGTTCCCGACAGATGTCTTGAAGAAGATATGATAGATTCACCGGTGATATGTCCGTTCTACAATGTTACCACTGGAATCACCCTGAGATTCACAGACACATCGGTAGCGTTGTCTCCACGACTCTGGAGTACGACTAAATAAGTAGAACTTCAATTCACACGACGACGACGTTCGAAGATCTATTCAAACGCTCGATCTGTCTCCAGTAGGGCCTACACAACTGGGAACTTAACTTTACCACAGTCGATATCTTGTCGATGACTTCTGTCATACAGTATGTCACATAGACTCGACAGAGTCTATACCACTTTTGTGGTTTTCTTTTGAGAGACTTTTCTACTCTCAATAACACAAACTGTGTAAATTATATCGACTTTATTATCGATATCAACGTAACTACTGTTCACTTC
>Ga0056114_1000362_pt1 | contig 15017 bp, 8 predicted proteins | sample WorMetHERISLAND1_FD_77005 | JGI IMG/M metagenome (GOLD analysis project Ga0056114, IMG submission 77005) | Marine gutless worms symbiont microbial communities from Max Planck institute for Marine Microbiology, Germany - Olavius loisae HERON... ...
GAATAAACACTGCCCGATGCGCATTATGCGCCGGTTGTCTGCTATACTTCAATTTGTAAATTTGTACTAGCGTACTAGCACTTTAATTAGCACGCAAGCGTGCCCATACCAACTGCCTCTAAAAGTATGAAAGAAAGATAACTAACTGTCTGCACACTGGGTATCGATTGAAATTTACAGTGACATGACTGGCATCGCGCGGTTTCCCTGCGACAACACGGCTGTTGTACTGCAATGCTATGAGGACTATAAGCATGCTGCATCAGAACACGACCCATTGGTAAAATATATAATAATATAATATACAGTATTTTAGGTGTAACGACAGAAGTATCTTTTTCTTTGCTGGAATTGAATTATGACAAGTTTCTGATGACATTGTAGGCTATAGTACTAATTAGGGCTATATGGCATATGTTGCATCGCGTTTCTGATATGCGACTTAGGCCTACTGGTCGAAGATCGCCAATTTTATGGGCTATACCCAATTAACGCCGATGACCAGACACTGTCAACGCCGCGTAGTTCGAAGAAAACTACAATGACACGAGGCCTAACACCAACACTCGTTCCGTTCGTTGGTAACGGATTATTTACATGTGCAATCGCCGGTGCAGTGAATCGACTTCATCCAGCGTTATTTGTTGACTTTTCTGGCGGCGAGTAAGGCGCTGCGCCATTGTTGATGCGGAGATTGAGCGAAAGACGTGCTGAAAAGGAAGCTCATTGCATTCGTGTCCCTAGCGTACGACGACTCGACGGGACCACGCCGTCGCCGAGCCCCGACCAGCTGCTGCTAAACCGTAAACGGAACTTATTAAACCCGTCGGTACACGGCGTGGCGTCTCTGGAGACGACAATCGAAATTCACTGGTCCTATTCAGCAAGCCTTGATGAGATCAGCGTCATGGTCATTTATAACGCGCCGCCAATTTTCGCTGCTTCGATGGGTTGCATCTGGTAAGCTTACGCAATCACGTGACACTAGTTAATAAGATCGAACTGAATTGACCGTTTAGTCAACGCAAGCAATTAATTAAGCATTTAATGGCTTTTAACTGAGCAGTCTTCATTTATCGTGCGCAGTGTTTTGTGAAGGATTTTGAGGTCTAAAGGTTAAAGGTCAAGGTCAGTGAGAACAAAAATGTAAAAAAAATCGTTTTTCGCGCATATCTTCATCAAAAGTGGATTGATTTACGTCAAATTAAAACCAACATGATCAACGGCCATACTACACAGTGACATATGATGGTCGAATACATTTCATCAGCGGAAATGCTTCGTTTTTGTTTGTTTGAGTTTCTTCTTTTTATATTTTTTTCTGGCTACGTGTGCTAGATTAAGCTGGATACTCAGCTTTTGAGTCCACGTTAAACTCTGCTATCATATCGTATCGTATTTGTGCTAATCTGTAATTATCCGGGAGGGGGCCGAACGTAGCAGCGGCCACCTGGCTCTGTAACGTCTAATGGAATGCGATGGTTTTGTCTATTGCGCGGTGACATAATTATAAATATGATGATGATTGGACACAACGATGGCATGTGATGGCAGACGTAGATCTTCGTGTTATACGTGAACACATAGCGCTGTAATGACGAAGTCCAACGATAGGCCAAAGCAGGTGGGAGAATACTAGTTACTGCCATAGGATAGGACGAACAGAAAAACTCCGCTTAACTGCTTTTTTGGACGATGCGTCATGGTTAAGAACGAATTTCTCGGTGAACGGCGAGCGATATGTTCGTCGGATATTAAAGTATTAAATGCGTCGATTTGAAAGTTTTGCCATCAATCAATCACTGTCGATCTCAGCAGGTCTGCGGCCCCCGGTCATCGCCGCTAAGTCTTTCTTTCATGGCGTCGACGACGGCCACTGATGCTTCTCTACCGTGAACCGCAGAGCACGCCGACCTGCTGTACCAGGCTGCCACGGGCACGTCAAACGCTTGCCAGTCCAGCAACAAAATACATTTTTGATCGTGTGACGTGTTGGCAAGAACGAGGTTCCGTGAAATAGCACGCTGTGGAAGTTACTCACGGCACGTGTGGGATCTGCGAAACGGGATATCCTGACAAATTTGGTAGCTGCGGGCTAAACGATGTGGACATCAACCTCAAATGACACACAGACACATTAGACCGACAATAGCTCAGTGATCATACCAACACAGTTTTCATAGTTTGTGCCAAGCGACCGAACCACCGAACCGAAGTTATTCGACAGTACCTCGATAAGTACTCAGTATTTACCAGTATCCTTCTTAAGTCTCCAGTCCACGCCACGCAGTGGGAATGAGACTAATCAATAACGATGTCCGTCTGTCTGTCTGTCGCCATTAGCATAACCAGCTACCTGTTTCACTGCACCGAGCTCTTGCTGGTAGAACCAAGCAGCCGTTGACGACATGCGCGTGCTACGGACGGGTCGTCCAAGAACTTATCGTCTCGACACATCAGGCGATACACTTGCTATTAAGGAAGCTTTGGATTGTAGAACAAACCGAAAGAGGACAACTATTGCGGCATTACATACGATACAATACAATAGAAGAGATTAACGTGGACTCAAAAGCTGAGTGTGATCAGCTTAATCTAGCACACATAGGCACAAACAAAAAAGTATAAAAAGAAACTAAAACAAACAAACGCCATGCAGTGTCCACTTAGTTCAGTACAGGTTCAAGATCCGTGAAGGCAGTCCGGGAGGAATAAGAAGACTATGGAGGAAAAGATTTGTGAAAGAGGTGAGTGTTTTAAGTCTGGAGTGAAAGGTCGAGGCAGTGATAGGTGATGAGAGCGAAGCTATAGTGACTGTGATGAGGCTACGTGCGCAGGACGAGGTGAACCAGGAGGACACTGAACAGAATGAGGTTGACGGAATAAAGAAGGGAGCTGATTCCAAAGGTAAGGTGATGCATGCTTCATGTATGCGTAATACTGATCAACAAGGCGAGAAAAGTGAAATCCGCTTTGTGTTGGAGAACTTGGTATAATTGGCCAAGGAGAAAGCGTGACTTTCTTTCGTCTGTCTTAGTCTCAGGTTCCAACAAACCGCCGTAGCGTCTCACTGCGGCATATATTCGACTACGACTGAAGAGAGAAACGTGGGTGGCAGCACACGTCGCCAATGAGGCGCACGTGACTCGTCTAAGACAACACGGCACAGCGTGACGACCGATCGAGCTAGACTCGCAGTCTCATCCCACCTGACCGTGATGTATCGCTGTATAATGCCTCAACATGGAACGAAGGCGCCGCAACCAGCGAAGATGCGTTTCAATTCGAGCAATAAATCAACATGGCGGGATCGACGCCGACAACGACGATGACGAAGCCGTCGAGCCGGAATGAAACGAGCTATGATTGATCACAGCCTTCCGCTGTAGACGTCGTCATGCCTCGATTCAATTATCAAATCACAACACTGCGACCGCCCTACCGGTCGCATGGACGTCGGCGGGACGTCGTAGACAGTCAAACGCGGTCGTAATCCACGCCGTTACGACCTTCCGTCGTCACACCACGCCCGACATTTTACCGTAATGAATCGGTTTTCTGTCGATCGGCCACGATGATTCTCTATACCAGCATCGTCATGTAGCTACGTCTCGTTGTCAACGTCGTCTGATTTGTAACATTAATCTCCACTGTCATAATAGCTTTGTAGAATCCACACAGGCTCTCTGTCTTCCCAATACAATGTCATGTAATCAGCGCTGATGGACGTTGGCCGCTGTCGGCTTTGTGAACAATGCAGCAGTTGTAACAACGCTGTCAGCTCAAAATCAACAATCGGTATTAATTTCTTTACGACTTCGTATTCCTCAGTAACCGCCGTTGCTTCGCGCCTTCGGAAAACATCGGTGTTCCAGACAGCCTTTTCTGTCCTATAATGTACCATGATTCAGCACGGACCCCTGCGTTATATAAATCATTTACGTACTTAATAACTTACTTACATTTTGAAAGTAAAAATCTCAGGTCAAATGTTTTCGTGCGTATAGCACTTTTGTGGTGTTGCATCGCGACTCTATTACGCCAAAATATACACTACTAAACATAATGGTGAATATGGCATGTTTTAATAATCTCAAAATTGAGGAACAGTTGCTGTTGGTATCTGGCGCGTCTTGGTGGTGCAACGGTTAGGGCGTTAATGGACTACCGACCTGTCACCTATAGCGCTCGCGGGTTCGAGTCCTAGCCGGGGCGTAATCAGGGCACCTAGGTCAACTCAGCCTTCCATCCCTCCGGGGTAGGTAAATCGTGTAGGCTGCCTACCAGCCTTCATTGGTTGGGGTCAAGGTGAGGTGCTTTGTCGGGATGCAAGTAAAATTGTGGTGTGACAGTGACACCATAGGCCTACTTCAGTGACACGCCGTAGTTCTGAGATGGCTTGCTTATGAAGAACTTATCCAGCTTAAGTTTTTTGTTATAGAAATAAGTCCATGGATTAGAACAACTACCGAGATAGCAAAGCTTGGTAGTGATTTTTATCATGCGATAGCAAACCTGTCTGTCCATCTGTCCGTGCGACACACACTGATAATTGTTTTTACAGAAATTGCTATATACCTGCAATTAGTATTTCTGAATAGTCTTGCTGTATTAATTTGCTCAACATTACCATATCTGAACCGGGTTCAGATAATGGTAATGTTGAGCAAATTAACCATACAGAGATTTTTTTAGAGTCTGACTAAAAATCGTTATGATGCGCTTATGAAATGTTAACATTTAGCAGAAAGAGGGCGGCATACTCGTTAACTGATTGTTCATAAAACTAAGTTCAATTAGACTCTCAATACAGTTATAGACTTTGAATTATTTCTGTTGTTCATAATAATTCTTCAGTTGAAATTGTGTTGCGCATTTCTGTTGTAAGCAGCTGCGTTTGTCACGTGGATAATAAATAAACTGAAAATTTTATTACAAAAATGATGAGATATTTTGATTACGTCGTGAGGTGTTACGCAAGCAAGCCTAATTTTATGGGAATCGGCCCAGGGGTGTCCGCCCCACAAATGGCTGAAATATAACGTCTTGTGACTTTGTGTACCTTCCCTTTCTTTTTTATTGTCGTTGCCTACAGCAAAAACGACAAGGTATGAAAACTGAAAGTAAAGAAAAGAAAAGCAAATGTAAAAATGAAAAATCTAAAGCAAATAGAGGACATTATCTTTTTGTTTTTCTGTGTGTCTGCCTGTCTTTCGTGTAGATTAGCACTGTCACTCATTAACTCATTGTTTCTCTATAATTCATTTCCTGTATATGCTACCTATTTAAGAACGTGTCTCATTGCAGTACGTGTGTGTCCATTAGTCCGAACAGTGTTTTACCGCGCAGTGTTCTGTGCGCTAGCACAGCTTTCTTGTATTTATTGAGCACGGCGGAAGTGATTGATAGGAGATGACTGACAACGAAAGATCCACGCCAGACTAAATGACTCAGTTGTAACTCCACGATACATCCCGCCCGTCTCCATGAACTGTTTCCAGTCCATCGCAGACGTTCCATAAATTTCTCCGTGTCCATTCGGTCCGCACAGCTAATCCTCGATCCTCGGGCGACCACGCTGTGGGTGCCCGTGCAGCGCTGCATTGTGGGTAGGCCCGTCCTGTGTGCATTGTGGTCCGGATGGACTCGTTTGCCGTTAGTCGGCCAATTAATCAGCTGTCGACGCGATGCAGGATAATGTAACTCAGCGGCACTCGATTCTGTCTTTTACAATAGCCTATTCTGCATTCTTGCGGACTGACCAATACACACTGCTGCGACAACAGTAGCGAGGTTACAGGCTGCCGCAACAAAAGTTCCACTTTCGCGCTTTAGCAACGTCGCATATAATAGCATTGATAGCGCTGAAATCTGTTGTAGCCTAACTGCACCGGACTCCGGGAGACTGCACGCTCCAGCTTAAACTGTATACATACTTAATATAAATCGCCAGGCCCCCAATATTTAACTAGAATGGGCCCGGCGGCCGTCCACAGCCCAAGCTATAGAAGGACAGTGCAGATGCATGACACATACAGATAGGCCTATTCAAGGTCAAAGTAAAGTTGAAGGTCATCTCATGCAGTGTCAGAAGGAGTGCTACGAAATTTACTGTCCCAGTGTCCTGTCCTGTCACGATTTGGGTCCGCTAGCCTACTCACTACTCAGGATGCAAAGTTGCCGGCAAACTAACACTATCCGAGAGCCCCTTATGATTGACATCCATGGCTTTCGAGTTATTCTAGTAGGCTAACTGGACAGAAGTATCAATCACGGATGACCTACTCTCTGTCTTATGGGAGTTTGTATTCTAGTTCGTAGTCTATACACAACATGCATTATACAAAGTTCAGTCGAGTGCAGTACAGTCTGCAGGTAATTTCCTTCAGTATGGTTTGTCGCTCTCTATTTCAATCACGAAACTGACGAATATAGAAATCGTTGTACGTTTTGATCATCGGTGCGTACGAGCAGGCCTATGGGCACTGCCCGTACGGGTATGGGTACGAGTTTGTGGAAGCGGTCGCTAATGATTTCTATTTCCTACACAGCAGTTGCGAAAGCCTCTGGGACACATTAACGTTGAAGGCCAAACAGCCCACAACTCAGCGACTTTCACACTAGCCAACACTTCAAAGTCACCGCGCAGATTCCAGTACTATAGAACGCGTAGTTTGTAGCCATTTCAATCAGCACACGAGACTGTCATTGTACTCAACGAATTCCTCTTTTGAAGTGTAATGGCTATCTCTTCCTGCATTATACGGACAGCGTGATGCAAATAACCGTAGCCCCCCTATTTATAGCTCTTGCGAATATTCGTCCTCGTTGCGGGTCTATTTGCCACGACGAATGCAAATCGACACAACGTAGGATGTAGACCCCATTGAAGCTTTCTTGTACTTTAATAATATGCAAACGTGAAGTAACAGATTACCAGGAGTAAACTAGTCCACATAAACAACGGACAAGTATCCGTTCATAACTGCATGCATGCCATAAAATGAAGGCAGGCACTCCTGCTGCACTGTAATGATTGTCTTAAAAGTGCATGATCGTCAATGTTTTTGTCACGTTCAGGCTTGAATTATAATGGGGGGAATGTATTTGTGAACACTCATGGTATATCACTCTTGCCACGTGTCAGACATTGGAGACTTTCGAGAGAGTCGTGCGTGAGAGACGCGCGTGCGGTGGACGTGTCAAGAGTTATATACAGTGTATATTGTTTCTTTTATTTTTTATTCTGTAAATAAATTTTAAAACATCAAGACTGAGTTATGCTTTTGCACCGTGACAGTTTTGTTCGCACTTCGCATTCCTTGTGGACAAAACTAGAGTGCCGCGTACTATGGCCATAAAACTACATGCGAGCGGTCCGCGACTTTTCTCTGAGCAGAAACTACAATTTTGATCTTTCTCCATGCAGAAACCCCTCAGGAAAGGTCCACGTCTCCACGATTCCCCCTTTACAGTGTCTCGATGTGCCAGCGTGAGTCTGTGACTTCTAAAATATGAGCATGCATATAGTTTAATTTTACTGGATATTTGTATCATGGATGGATGTAACTTAATTAAGTAAGTAATTAAATGATTTGTAGAGCAGAAAGGACTGCGAACAATGAAGACGGACAATAAGGGAAGGGGCAATAACTGGAAGACATAGGATAAAAACAGAAAAATAAAAACGGTTATCCTTATTTATTTTTGTCTGATTTCTTGGTTTGCGGTAGCGTTCAACGGCAACGATCATGCAGACAAAACAATTTCGGTTTATTCAATTGAATCGAATTTAGCGGCTTTAAATAATATCCTTACTATGTTTTCGAGTAATGGCATCTACCGCCCTTTAATTGAAGCACGTAAATCAAGGAGGATAATATCCTATACATGCTTCAATTAAAGGGCGGTAGATGCCATTACTCGAAAACACAGTGTCCGGCTATTACTGAAAAACTACGCTGCAATATTTCTTTCAAGTTGCTTCTAAATGCGCACAAACATTGCACTATATATATACTTTCGAGAATTTTTATGATGCAGCTATTATGCGATACGGCTAAAAACGCGAGTCCATAAGCATGGCTAAACAATTATCACAAATTTCTGTCTATCACTTTATGACGTACATTTACTTTTGGTATTCTGACCCCCAAAATACCTTAATTGCGTTCCAACTTATCTTGGGAGTCAAAAAGGCACGGTCACACGGTGTCCGAGAAATTTTAGAGTTTGCACAAATACGCCGGGTATTTTAGCAGTTGTGGGGACTTACCAGCTATCTAAGCAACAACTGGGCTTCTTGTAATTTTTCTACGCCTACAGTACTAACAGCAAACATTGATACTGATTGCATACACATGTAATCGATTCAATAATATTGTAACATGAAGGAATGCTGAATTAGCTATACACTGTACACAATATTCCATCACAAAATCAACCGTATACGAACGCCACTGTCCGCCGACACATTACATCATTTAAGGCCGCAACCCACATAGTCGAACTAGTTGGAAACTAGTTGGAAACCCGGGTTGCGAACTAGTTGCGAACTAGTTCCCAACTAGTTCGCCTAGTGGGTTGCGGCCTTTACGGCAAGTCATTCACGGAAACAGTTAGGCCTACGTGTAGTGATTTATAAAAAAAGAAATTTAAGCACAATAAAATCAGGATAATAATAAAAATATGACATAATAATTAACCGAATAAAATAGGCTACGTACATGCATGTATAGTCACTAACGCTATCTGGCAATAATAGTATTGTATGTTCGTGTGTATGTGTTTGTCCGAGACGGGACATGCACATCGTTTTACTTACAACTGCCAAATTTGGCCCAATGTGACAATAACCCGTTTTGGGGAGGAAAGATCGTCGATTGGTTTAAGTCCTGATTTCAAAAATTCTGAAGGTGGAGCCCAAGGATCTTTTTTTTAGTCGACCGTACTAACAGTTGCGCTTATGCTACAGTGTTGTGTCTGTCTATCGTCTGTTACGTATTGTGGCTAAACAGTGCGTCTCACCGAAAATTGTCAGAAGAAGCAAATGGGAAATGGCCTATGAGGAATCGAATGGTCACGTGACCGATGACGTCACGTACGTGGCCCTGAAAGGTCAAGGTCGTGACTCCAATACGCTTAGAGCAGAGCCCAATATATCGAAAACAGCAGGATATGTTATTCAGCAATAATCGCTAATTACTATAGTGCCATAGGCAGTATGGTCGGCTATCCTATCGACAGCTTGGCTTCTCGTTCGAATGCATTCCTAGCCTATAGCCGTTCACCCACGATAAAGGACTAGCGGCACCGAGTGGCTTCACATGCTTGGTTTCCAAATTAATTTCGAATTCGTTCGATTAACAAAAAATAACTATAAGAATAAATAGCTTACATTAGGACGATAACAAGAGAAAAGTCAAGAAAAAAAGAAATCAGACACTGATTAAGATGACGACGAAGGCCTATGCGTGATAAATAAATAGTTTTATATAATAATTTTAGTGACGATTGTGGTGATGACTCAGCAATATCGCTGATGTACCGCGCGTCAGCGGTACATTACACTGGAGGTTAAGTAAAAGTGAATTATCTGCAGTTGGACAATATAAAATGCACCGTTTTTGAGATATTCGCCTTTAAAAAGAACCGTGACCGTGAAACAGATTTTGAGATATGGTGTGAGCTGCAAATTTGCAATTACAATGCAACGCTACGGAAGCATGGCGCGGTTTATTTAAGAACCGCGAGGATGTAATCTATATGGCGTAGCAGCGCACGTTGTCATAACCGTTGACATCAGCATGCGCAGACTGTAAAAACTGCCATTCTGAGCCTGTTTGGTGTTCAATAATTGATTATGCAGCATCAAGCCGCTCAATTTTGTTGACAATGCGATTGGTCGCTAACGAGCTGTGGTAGCTCTGCTCCTGGGCATCAATTCATCATTGCCAGCTAGGTGATGAAGCCAGCAAGAATTCCTTTTCTTTGTCGCCTGGAGATGACGTACTACCGTTTGGTATAAAACACATGCTCGTAGGCCCTTTGTGTTGAAATTATGTATACCACGATGTGAGAGACAGACAGACGGACAGACTCAACAATCGCTTAGCAGAGCTGACGCGCGGTATTTGGGCGGCTCTATACTGATGACCTAATGCTGTAACTGCGGTTGTGGCGGAGGATAGTATCCATTCTGATAGAGATTGACTGTCAACTGGTGGTGCGAGTGGTGGTGATTAACGTGTGATAAAGGCTGGTAATGCCGAGTGAGGCGCATTAGTGACTGTTTGTCGCTGTAGCCGTCCTCGCTGGCCGCCTCGGCGTCCAGTAGTTGATCGTCGTCGTCCATTACATCATCTTCGTCATCATTATCACCCTCCTCATCATCCTCCTCATCATCGTTGCTCTGATTATGATGACGATTATGATGACGTTTCGTTAAACCGTCGTCGCTGTTCAGTCGCTCCTCCTGACGCTTCTTGGCGCTCGCCATCTCGGCCGCGTGACGTTTCCGCCACTTGGTTCGCCGGTTCTGAAACCATACCTGCAACAGACACATACGACAGCACTGTGTATAGAAAAACACTGCTGGAAAAGTGTACCGCCCCGATTGGTCGACACGATATCCCATCCCGTCCATTGAAGTAAATTTTTGCGTCCGAGTCCGTAAAACGTGTCGGTGTACATCCAACTCAACTCAACTGAAATATTGCAGCCCAAAGGCCGGGTTAAAAACATACAAATACAGCAGAACACAAAGTAGGCCTAAACACAATTATACAATACAATAAAAACATTAACAGCCGTCATATCCAATGATCAAATCAACGTCTGCAGATCAGCGTCTATAAATGAACAGTCAGCAGTCCGCGCACGTCGGTCGCCAGCAGTGGTCGAATTACGAGGGGGCCCGAGGGGGCCTGGCCCTCTGAAAGACGGTGGCCCCTCGAAACACCTGGTTTGAGAGGGTACAGGGGGCCTCTAAACCCCCCCCCTGAAATCACCAGTCAAATTCAATACATGATTGCAACATATCAATATCATTCTAAGCACCGATGGTGATGCACCGACCGTACATGATTGATAAACCATGCTCAATGTTTTTGTTAGGCGAAATCAACGATGTCGCCTAAAACTATAGTTGCAGTGCACACTTGTGTGTTTTCATCAACACAAATTACATAACGTAACATATTCGTTTACCGGGTATTATAAATTGACAAATCGCAATTAGGCCTAAACCACATAAAGTTGGCTGGTAGAAAAGTTAGTATATAGCTAGGCCTATATTTATGTAACTCTCTGTAAATACTGATAGCCTTACAGCCTTTTTGCTTCCCGAAATGTGACTTCTGAGGGGGCCTCGAGGGGGCCTCGAAAAAAATTTTCTAGGCTCGCTATCGCTTGCCAGATTTTCCGGCCCCCTCATAAATTATGCTATAATTCGACCACTGGTCGCCAGCCATCTATTGACAAACAGATTGTCATAGCGCTGCGGGTGCATGTACTGGATCGCGAATGGCGACAAATCAACAGACAAACAGACGGGACAACGTCATCGCTTTAAAGCCCCCGCGTGTGGCGAGGGCTAAATAGGGCTGACGACCATTGCCTGAACGCAGTGAACGGCAATAAGAAATGTTGGCACTAACATACAAGCGTCCACCGCAAAATGAACAGAAGACACTTCCTCTCCATCTATTAATTAATGAATCTTTGAATCGTATCAGAGACTAATATAGGAAAAGAAATATCTACATCGACCGCCCGCATTCATAATGCCTCCGCCAATAGAAGATATCTGACCTCAATGTATAAAGTTATGCTTCAGAAGATTATGGTATTGTGATTACGGCAGATGTATGTTCAACCGCAGCTCGCACAGTGCCTCGACAGTTTTTAACGAGTCAATGAAATACATTTTCACGTTCACGTCCCACACGTCAACCAATCAGCTTGAGGCCTATGTTTCTAGTCACATGCGGAAGACTAAGCGGATACCTGCCAGCTTTTTTGCGAACGTTAAATATATGATATTATCGTAAATGTCGTATCCATTACTCGGGCAAAAGTGTTGTATATATATATACGGCGGCGAGTGCATGCAGTACCGAAGACAGCACGTTCATATATATTTCCTCAATCACGGTTAAACCACAAACTGTTACGGTACCTTGACAGTCCATATAAACTGTCCATTGCTGCCAATCACACGCAAGAACGCCTAGTAATGACATTTTTATTGTCATCTGCGGCGCGGCAGCGTGTTAATGACAGACGAACAGTGTTATGTCTGAATGATAAACTGCATGAGTGGCGGGCCGACACATATACATAGTGGTGACGTCAACTCATGATACAGACGGTCTATCGCTAGCGTGTGGCGTCGCAGAGCGTCGCAGACAGCTCGCCGTGATGAGTGACTGACGTCTGTGTCTCGCCGACGCAAGACCAGGTGTGCTCTGAACTAAATCGAACAACAGAACAAGATGGCATATAAGCCTCGGGCTCGGTTATTTGCCCCGCAGGCAGCTTCCGAGATTAACATGAACGTTGTTTTTTAAAAAAAAACTACACCTTTTAACCCTTTTAACCCTATGAATGCGATTGGTGGACCACTCGTATACGCAATCACAAGCTATGGCCCAGACCGAACCACACCTCTACCCTTCGCCGCCGTATGCGAATTTTCTATTGAGACATCAAAGCTATAGACATCAGTATGCGGATAGTCCCACTACCCTTGATGGTCTGCACAGCGCAGCATTTCTGTCCGTCGGTCCGTTTATCACACGTCGTCGACATTCTTTAGCAGTCTTCCATCATTCTATATAGTTTTCAAAGAAATAAACGCAGTTAAGAAATTCCGACCAGACGGGGCCTTACATTTCCACGTGGCTCGTTTGGCTGGGTGCCGGTATGGTAATTTTAAGCATTTATCCAGATTTTTGCCGCGGTCGACTGCGTCGTCGTAGACAGTGTTTGTGTGTGTCACCGCAGGGTTGGAATTGTCGGGGGAAGGGTTGATCCCCAGTTCGTGTCTACAGGCGCTCATTTTTTGAGTAAAAATCGGCTTTAAATTCTAATCCCTGGGCAAAATTTCAAACATTTCGACATCTGACCCCCCAGTTCTTTTAGCTCAATTCCAACACTGTGTCGCCGTCTCGTGACGTATTAAAAATCGAAGGATGACAGGCGTTGCTGAACGGCAGTCCGATGCACGTTGTTTTACTTGTCTAACGTGCCGACTAATTGATAGACATTTGCAGTAGCCTGTGCCTCGAATAATCGCGTAGAATATCGGTATAACGGAAAGGCGTAAACCATGCATGCGGGGACGAGAGGTCGAAGCGACCCCTTAAGAATTTGGAATGAGTGAACACTACTGCAATGAATGTATAATTTTTACATAATCTGAATCTGCCATTTTTCATTCAGACTGCAATTTTTGTTTAATTAAATCTACACATTATTCTGGGAGACGTATGAAAGAAAACGTACAGGCCCCAGTGCCAGTGGATGTTTTTTGAACACAGTGAAGCGTGTTTATTGAATAGCTAAATAGAATACCAGTAAACACAAAATAATGTTAATTCATATGTTAACAGGTATAGGCTATACAGAGAAACAAACAGAAGGTATGCAGGTAAATGCTGGGCCTATAAAGGCGGATTAAGACTACTGATAATGGACTAATGCGACGTCATCGTTGGCGGAAGTTTGAATGCTATCAAGTGACGAGTTATGCCATTGTCATCGTGGACCGAATCATTTCATTCACTTCACAATGCAGCAGCTTAGTTCTAATTCTCATCAGACTGTTCAGCGGAGCGCAACGACATCATTTACTTTCTCGTGCTACTGCAGCTAGCGGTGCTACCCAGTTTTTGCTCGTGCAGATTTCGTGTCAAATTAAATCCTAATTCCGGTTATAACGCGGCGGCCGTTTGCTATATTTTACCCGGCGATCGAGGCATCTTTTTCAGTACAATGGGCTGTAGGTTGACGGAAGTGGTATAGCGGGCGGGCGGGACCGACGGTTTACGGTTGGATAAGCGTCGTTTTACGGTTCATCGGTCCGCGGGGCGGCGTGAGGGGCCTCTCGGGCGGTCGGCCAGTCAGTCACGGTCGCCGAGCGGCCGAGGCAATGATAAATGCCGTCTTGGCAGCGTGCACGCCGCCGGACGCGCTCAATTACCGAATTGACAATTTGTATACGAGGAGGAGGCGTCCGCCCGGACGCGTCAGCGACTCGATGACCGATGATGGATGGTACTGCAGCTGGGCACACCCGCACCGTCCGGCAGGCTAGCCGTCACGCCGTCCGTTCCAATATCTACTGACCACTATAAACGGCACAGTCTCGCTTTTACAGTCATCGCTGTTTATACGCTCATCGCTTTTCGTATCATAAGCAAGTAGGCTAAGTAGTAAGCAAGTATACGAGCAAATTTTCTACACCGCACTGAGCTCTAAGAGATCATTATACAGAGTGGTCCGAAAGACTGATACCCCTGTTTTAATGTCGCGATAACTCCCATAAATGTATACATCGATTTTAACCATTTAACCAAGAAATGTATGACCCATAAAAGTACAAGAAAGCCGTGCTGCCGCAAGGAAACCGCGCGATGCCGAAGCTATTCTTTTCGGTTTAAAGTTCGTCAGACAAGACTACACTGTGTCTCAAAAAATGCACCAACTTTGAAACGGTATAGCTCAGAATTATATAAGTCGATTTTGATGAAATTTGGCAGAAATATTCAAAAGACTCTAGAATAGAGTTTGCATGTTTCAGTTTTCACATAGTTTGCTTTTTTATGAACTTTTCGACTTTAAAACCGGACACCGAAAATAACACGAATTTTGACGCTGTATGGGCAAACGCGGCAACTTTGACGCCATTCAGTAAAGAAGACAAAATTTTGATCAAAAATCTGTGTGAATGTAAAGGTTAGAATGCTCGACAGTTTATAATAAAGTTTCCGGATAAAAGTTGGACGAAGAACAGC
>Ga0056114_1000363_pt1 | contig 15014 bp, 4 predicted proteins | sample WorMetHERISLAND1_FD_77005 | JGI IMG/M metagenome (GOLD analysis project Ga0056114, IMG submission 77005) | Marine gutless worms symbiont microbial communities from Max Planck institute for Marine Microbiology, Germany - Olavius loisae HERON... ...
ATTCGCCAGATGGCGCCAACGTCTGCTGTAATTTAAGTTATAGGCCTATTATCGCGTTATTTTCGTGTTTCGATAACAAAAACAAGTATAACTAAGTAATAATAATGAAATATTATTCAGTGTCAAGCTAACTAAATAGTCTATGTACTAAGTACTGGTAATTTGAACAAGAAACTTTATAATTGGCAAACACCAGATTTCAAACTGTGTATAACTATATAGGTCTAGGCCTAAACTTTGAAATTCGGGGAAATGGAATTCGGTGAAATAAAACGAAACACGTCAAATTGGAGCAATTTTTGCATGCTTTTACGTCGCGCGGGTTTGACAGCGTTAGCTGGGCTTTCTTGTTATAAAAACGTGGTCGAAAATTGTCGTCGCCAACATTGCCAATTAACGCGTGCGCGTAATGCTTACTTACGCCCGCCAATATCGACGCCAGCGCACCACTGTGCGTCAGCGTTTACGTAATTTTTGCATAAACAAAAACAAAATGGTAGTCTAATCATCAGAAGAGATCGAATGTTGTTAAAAGTTTTGCATCAAGAGAAAGGTTCAAGGAAGTTATTAGCTGAATTTCCAAACAAAGCGTTTGAACTGATACCAACGGTATTCATTGTGTTGGAAACTTGCGTTTTCAGCGTTAGTTCTTAAAGATAAAAAAATATCACAACACAGGAAACGCAGTTCATTGACATTTTACACACAGTGCCTAAATGAGTGTTAGATTATGCTGTGTAAGTGTCATTGGATTGTGTTATATGCTGTGCATTTTACAGCATATTGTTTAAGGGGGCCGTTTTTTCCCGGACACGGTGTATTTAAAATTTTATGTTTAGAGATGTTCGTATAGGCTACCGGCAGCTTCATCGGTGTATGGACATGCAGGAAAATCTGGAGATCGTGAATGTTAAGGAATGTTAACATCAGTACAGCTGAAACTGTGCAACACCTATGTACAGTACTGCCTTTTTGCCGTATTTTTCAAGATGTTGAACAGTGTCCAAAGGGGATCTGTTAGGCCTATAGGACCGACACCCTTGATCAGTACTCCCTCCTTGGCGTCGGATTATTTGTAACGTTAAAGTGGAGAGGATCGCTTCAAAATCCTGACCTTTTCTTTTTCCGATTGCACGCACTGATTAAAAATCGCGACTTTTTAACACTAACGTGTATGCAACAGCTTATTGTGGACGGCACAAAATAGCTGGTGAATGTTCAACTTTCACAGAAGTGTGGCGACGACACATTTCAGGTGAAATGGAATCGTTTGATACTGCAGGCTTAGCCTACATGAAACGCTTCCTCGGGAATCTTATGCAAAAGAATTTAAATCCGTTCACATCTTCATGAAACATCAATAGTCCTGTTTTTTACTCACGGTGCACATATCCCGTTGACGGTTTGTGGGAATTTCGCAGTCACATTTGGTGCGGGAAAACTGGAGTGATGGCCCTCGGGCTGGAGCAAAAATATGCATGAAATTATCCTGGCAAGTAACAGGACGGACGGACGGACGGACAGCCCGTTTAGGTCAGCGACTTACATTATTAAACACTCAGGGCCAATCAGATAGCGACACGCCTGCCACGTCACTGTAGCGGCTCAGCACGCTGCTGCAGCCAGCCAGCCAGCCAGCCGGCTGGTATAGGCCTACTGCCTACGGTCCCACCGACCGGTTGCCTGAGGTCACAGCAGCAAAAGTGTAGGCCTACATGCACGCATTTTTTAAAAAAATGTCATTATTTTCGTAATGACAACCCCTATAGACATAAAACCCAACACATGTCCTGCAAAATGGTCGGCACACGTGTGCGTGCAAAATTTCGCCATCGTACGACGCGGCGTTTAGGAGGAGATAGGCCCCAGACAAAATAAACAAACTCAAACTTCATTAAATATTTAGTAGATTTCTTGCAGAATTTTTATATGATTCACCAGGTGGCGCCTGTTCACGGATACTCGCGCGTGATAACTGCGACTACGCGTTTTTTTTCGCATGTGCACAACGCAGTGAATAGCGCAGTACCTGTACATGCTTTCACGAATTGTTCGTCTGTCGATCCGTCCATCCGTCTGTAACGATCCAGCACTTTGTGAAAAGTCTGGACGTATCACGTATCATTGAAATTCTTTAACAACCTTATAGCACATCATTCCAGTTTTCTGAAAATTAAACGCTCTCACGAAACTCCTAATTAGTGGATATTTGAGTATTCCATGAGCAATTCACCACGTTTGACTGAGGGTGCTATAAACAATGTCGACGATGCTCTAATTGATGTCGCCTACTCGAGAGGACGACTGCTGTTACAAACAGGTCGCCGACTTTTACTTATACTCACAGTCCGACACTTGACGAGCTTAGACGGTACTTTTTTACAACGGAGTAAAACATGTATTTCAGCCTGATGTGGGAAATTATTTATAACAATAAGGCATGCCTTCATCATCTACACATTTTCGCTGTTTTTGAAAAATCGTTTTTTTGCAAATAGTTCAAAATCGACGCGCCACTTTTCAAGTTTGCTCAGCACATCGTTAATGCTTCACGTTGCACGCTTGCCAAAATAGGGGTTATCGCTGAAATTTTTCCGCTAGATGACACCGACTTTTTTAATAGAGGTCTTCTTTATAACTTCACTCAACCTCGACTGCTAATCTCACATGGTTGGCGTTTGTGCCATTTTGTAGACGCAAGTCTGATAGATATATAGCGATTTTTTTGCGCGAACAAGATCTTTCTCATATTCACAGTCTTTGTTGCTACAGCGAGAAGCTGCGTGCACCATTGTTGTGGTGTGTATACAACCATGGTACGGGGTGATTCGCTCAGTCTGGTGTGTAGCCTATCGTATCGTGGTGGTAATATGTTGCACACCGTCCGTCTGTCCGTCTGTCTGTCTCGTGACTGCGATTTACTCGAAATCGGAAAGCCGTAGAAACTTCATATCAGTCGAGACATAATGCATAACATGAGTAGGCCTAACTGGGACTGAATGACTATCAGTTGTAAATTCGTAAAGAAGCTGATGTAACCAAACATATGTGGAATTGCGTTTATTATGTTTAATTATCTGGTAAGGCTGCATGTCACAGCGGTCATCTACTGGCCGTGCATCTGCTTGTTTCCATTCTTCACGCTGTCACCATGCTCCTCACCTCAAAGTCCTATGTCATCGTCATTGGCTTGGAGTTCAGCAATGCATCTGATACTGTTTGTCATTCCTGTCTCCTGAAAAGCTTCCTCAGCTCAACATACCTGGATGTGTTAATAACAGACTGGATTCTGGACCACCTCCAAGACCACATGCATTGCACTATTTACAACGGGCACCAATTGGACATGTGTGCACTCAGTGCCAGTATAATCCAAGGCGAAGGCTCTGACATTGGACTACGATGTGTTGTGTGTGTTATAGTCGCCAAACGCCGGACATGCGTAAGGATTACATGTCTGGCGATTGTCAGCTGGTTGGTGGTTGCACACTTTTCGGACGGAGACCCCTGCGGTCCGCGGAGCGATGCGTCTGCCATGTGCCACGTCAGAACAGCACCTACGGTGACCGTTCCTTCGCTGCCGCCGGCCCGCGCACATGGAACGAGCTCCCGTTCAGCCTACGCGACACCGGGCTATCGCTGACTACTTTCAACGAACATCTGAAAACGTACTATTCTCCGTCGCGTTTTGAGACCACGACGCATTTGTAACATTTATGATTTATTTGCGCCGTGTATATAAATTTACTTACTTACTTACTTACTTACGCCAGTACAGCCTCAGCAGATAACAAACAACGGTTATTAGCTTCCTTTATCAACGTAGCATTCGTCAAGGTTTATACACTATTGGTTTTGCTGATCAGCGATTTCATTGATACGTCACGGTAGACAGCTGATTCCAAAACTGTCTAAACTGGTCGATAGTAACTTCATTGTTCTAGTGCTCCATAAACGATACTATTGACGATACTTAATCATCATCATCATCATAATTACTTGTATTACTTTTATCTTTCTTGTGAACATGGTGTGTGTTGGCATCGTTCTATTAAACGCAAATGTTCGTATATGTAGGAAAAGCATAATCCAGTTACAGCTTGTGATCCAGACCCCACAACTTTGAACTGTCTCATATACACGACGACAGACATTTTTTGACCGCATGCTTTTTACCCGCGCGACGCTATGCTAGCACGGGTAATAGGATCGCAACGTGTCCGTCTGTCTGTCTGTCCGTCCGTCACGTGCCGGTATTGTGTCAAAACGAAGAAAGGTAGCTTCATGATTTCTTCACCATCTGGTAGCCCCATGTTGAATATCCTGGAAACCGTTAGAGTAGAGGCTTGGTTCCAAAGAACCACCAATAAGAAATGGCATATGGGTTATCAAATAGCCACGTGACCGATGACGTCACGTGATCCTGAAAGGCAAACTCGTGACCCGAATACGCTTAGAGCGCAATATCTCGAAAACGATGGAGATACAGACTCCGTTCCAAAAGACAACCATAGGAAATGACATATGGAGTATCAAATGGTCGAAGTGACCTATGACGTCACGTGACCCCAAAGGTGCTGTGAGGCAGTACGATCGGCTATCTTTGCGACAGCTTGGCTTCTTGTAACCAAGTAAGCAAAATGAATGTTTTTTAGATGTTGATAGTCTGACATGTCCCTTCGATTTGTTCGGTCAGTTGTATGCAGTTCCAATTTAGTAGTGAGATTACGCCACGTGCAACTGGCAAAGCAAATCCGGGGAGAAAGATAAATCAAAGTCAGTGAGTGAGTGAGTAGATTCTTAATGGCACATCAGCACAATTAGGCTATATTTTTATACAGTGCCGTTCACGTTGGTTCATGCTGGAAAATACAGGACAGAAGACAACAAGAAAGCCCAGCTGTCGCTGACAAACCCGCTCGACGCGAAAGCATGCCAAAAATTGCTCCAATTCGACGTGCTTACAACGTTGTCGCCGACAATACTGGCATATATACTATAGTTTGTTAACTTATGCATTCGTTTAGCTGTTGTTGTGTCCGAAATCTGCGAAATCCCGAGAAATTCTCTGAAAATTCAAACTTATCGAGTTCAAGGTCATCCAAGGTCATCGATCTAGGTGTCAATCGAAAGTGCATATGCAACTTTTATTACATGTAGTCATGAATAGTAACTTTGGACATATTTCCTACAGTTTTCGAGATATTGACACATTTAACAACGCAAAACACAGCGAAACAAAACTATCCTGGTTTAGTAACCTTTTACGACACTCGGCCAGGAAAGAGGTGGGCTTGTTCTACAACGCTCCTGAGCCCACACGAACCGCGATCAAATCACTGGAATAAATCCGCTGTAAGTAAATAAGTAAATATATAATATAAACAAAAAGTGAATTCGTGTGACTATATACAACGCAATCTCTATTTACCCAACGAGAAGGCCGCATATCGCAGCTGCCATCATGGCTGCACCTCTTGTTTTAATAATACTCGAAAAACAAATGTTCTTGTTCTACTGACAAGAGTCAAAATGTCCGACGACAATAATTTTTGCACACGTATAATCTTCGCAGTAACAAAATATATTGAAGATCAAAAACAACGACTTTAAATTAATAAAATAGCGCAAAGCACATGACGCGCACGTTAAGCCTTGCTTGATTCCTAGAAATATACGACTCACAGACGTATGTACATTACAAGCTGTAAAGCTGCGTGTCTTTGCTAGCTGTTCATATATACAATATATTCGAGCAAACTCGTCGATCCGTCTTTCAAGTCTACGGCGAAGTGAAAGCATCTGTGATACAGTTACCGCGACACATTTTTGTTACTAAGTAACAGACTTTTGCGCCTTAAGCAAGATGCCTGATCTAAATTATATTTGACTACGCACAACTTGTTTGTAAGAAAAATCATTGGTGGTTCTGGCACTTGCATGATAGGGGCAGTGGGGTGACCAAAATTTCAACAGAGGCGGTATATATCCTCGGCAGCCGGTACAACTGCAACTTAACTGCAACAACCTAGCGCAAATATGATGTTAAGTTCTTAAACAGTACTTGCATGCGATACGATACAATAGGAGTAGGTTTTTTACATAGTCTCTAAAGGGTATATTATTCGAGCAGTGCGAGTATATATACCCTGTAGACTATGTTGAAACTCACTTATATTACGACCCACATTGCTCCCGGCTACTGGCTGCAGCCTGGTAGGCGTTGTCGATGAGAAAGGCGTGCAAAAGATAGGAGTCTGGCACTGGGTCGTTATATAAGGAGAGTTTAATGTGGCCTGAAAAGCTGACGGTGTGTGACTGTGGTCATCGTTAGTCTAGCGCAGGTAACCATAGATGAAAAGTATAAAAGAAGAAACTGAACAAACAAACGCCAGTGCCTAGTAAGTCCAGTCCGAGTCCAAATTCCGTGAAGGCAGTAGGCAGTCCAAGTGAAACCACAGAGAGACACTACGGGGAAGGGATTTATGGAACAGATGGGTTTTAAGTCTAGAGTGAAAGGTTGAAGGAGTGACAGATGGTGAGATTGAAGACAGGGAATGTGTTGACATGATATGTGCAAGATGAGGTGAACCAGGAGGAAAGTGAACACAACGAGGTCGACGGAATGAAGAGAATGCTGATTTCACAAGTAAGGTGATGCATATCTAAAAGGGCGGTAGGTGATCTGTAAAGAGCCCCTTTGCTTATTTTATTAACTAAATAAAACAAATAAAAAATAATTTATAAATAAATTGGATTTTATGTATGACCATATTTCTCCCAGAAGGGGCCTTCTTTTGGATCCTTTAGAACCGCCACGAGTAAAATAAAATGTCAGTGCCATAAAACTCACGAGTTTGTGATGTTATGCTCTGGAAAACACTACAAATGAACGCATTATATAGAAAATTAATCGTGTTTTTATTCCAGTACTGCAGTCACGTCCATCTATTGTGCTGCAGTGTCTAATTGATACAATGTAGTCTGCCTGAGGCGTTAAAATATGAACAAGGGGCCAAGAAAATTTGCCGAAAAATGTTACCCAGGTAACGTTCTGGAATAATTGGTAGAATACTTCAATATAATGACTGTGTCAAATGTCAAAGGTGAGGTGCGAATCACCAAATGCTTTTTGAGGTTAATGCAGTTGGTAGGGTGAATTATGGCAAGTTGAACGTTTAAGGGCACATAAATTGTAACAATGAGCATCTATGGTAACAGTTAAGTACGCTGAAGAGGTGCCTCTGGGTGATGGGTAAAGCAACTCGTACTACTTCTCCCCGTTACATCAAGTTCCTCGTTATCGACTGGACACTTGGACAGTCGTCGGTGTTTTGCTGTTGCGGGCTCGTCAACCTGGAATTCGCTGCCAGTCTTCGTGACTCAGCTCTAGTCTCAACATTTTCATGCGTCATCTGAAAACTCATTTTTTTGCGAAACGAGACGTACTTAGCGCACTAGAGATTTTTTTATGAGAATGGGGTATGTAAATTTACACTTTACTTACTTACTTACTTACTTACTTAACAACCTGACATCAATCATCATGAATCAATGCAATAAGATCACCTTGTATGCTAGATACAGTGTATCTTTGTGAGGAGGCAACTATTTGTAGCGCTGTGTTTAGGGTCCCACCCGCAGCACCCACAATTATTGGGGGCAAAGTCTGCACGGGGAGTAACGAGTTTAAAACACTGACAAAGAAACAACCTGCAAATGAATAGGGGAAGGCAAGGGTCGTAAAAAGTCTTAGGTCCCTAGACACAGCACTACATATTTGTTGGTTGATGAAATATTGACGAAAATGTCGCCAGCATTCATTAAAAGGACTGCGACGTCGATGCACTTGAGTGAGATGACGTTAAGTTCTACATTGGTTCACTGTCGTCGCCACTCGTCGTCAAAGGTCTACACTGGTGCATCATCGTCGTCGCGTAAGGCGCGAAGGAGGCTGGCGGCGGCGGAGGTGGAGGTCCGCGGCCGCCGCAGCTGTACGGGCAGCAGACGGCCGGGACCGGGGTCGAGCCGGGGGCGTCCAGCGAGCAAGCGTAGTAGCAGGCAGGTCTCGCTGCGGCCGCGTAGCACGACTCCGCGTCCGTAGACGCTGCAGCCGCTGCAGCTGACGGTGATGACGATTTACCGATACTGACGTATGACATCATTGGTGACGTCACGGGAGGCGGGACTGGAGGTTCGCCGGGGTCCAGCGTAGTAGGACAGGACTTCATTCTCCTGCTCATCAGACATGCATTCACTCTTTTATTATCTATAGTAGATAGACAAATAAATAAATCAAATTTTGATGAAACTTGAAATCTGTGAACGTAAGATATATTTACAGCACTTTAATTTCTCACCGCACAGTAAACTACTATAAAAGAGGTAAAAATCTGAAATAACTCTGATAGTTATTATATATTATACGCGCGATGTTCGGCGATTTAGTACTGCTGCGTCGACTTATTTAAAGTCAGTTTAGTTTATTTTGAACGCTGAAGAGTGATCATACAAGTAACTTTACTAAAATATACATACATACATTTATTAGAACAAAAGGACCACTTTGGCCACTTACAATGTTATCCGAAAACACAGATTTTCATTTAGCTCGAAAATACCTTGTTTTGTTTTCCTCGCCCTACTCTTGTTTGACGTTCCCTAGCGGAGGAACGCCCTGCAATATAAAAGTAATCTATGCACTACTGGAAAGTACATTTATTACTGCCCAAATTAGGATTTTAATAAATGCATACGTGCGAGCTCGTTTTTCACTAATGAATTTGAATGTGTACAGTTGGACGGAACCCGTTAAACTTAAGGTCAGCAGAAGCCGTTGCTACTGCGATTTAACAACACAACAGTCCACTTACAGAAATAAAAAAAAATCAAACAACCCGAGGCGGAAAAGGCTAGTGCGCGCAATGACGTCAAACTATGACGTGCTCAACATCCGCTGGCACTGGTAAATGACGACATCTAGCGCAAGTTTCTGTCGTTGGAGTGGCAATACGTGCAATAGCCGGCGGTCTGTCGTCATCAATGCAGCACCGTCAACACTCATATTCCGCTGTTAATGAGATCTTCCGGTAAAAACAGAGCAGAAATGAGTGAAACTGGCAGCGTGTAGTGTACACTGACTGACCTGTTAATCTGTGGCCAAACAATGAAGAGCAGACCTCCACCGAGGAAGATACCGAACGCCACGCCGACGGCCACAGCGACCAGAATGCCTATAACACATAATTAATTAATTAAGTAAGTAAGTTGTTTCTCATACGTCATAGATTTCCATTTTTATGCGGTAACGATATGACAAAATTTAGCTCCAGAGAAGAGAGTTAACGTTACAATAAAACTATTTCAATGCACTCATAGGCAACGTCGCAAATTGTCCGTCACTAGTCCTGTTCTAACGTGTCCTTCCATACTGAATATGCAGTGTCGCATTTTCATCAAAAGTGCTTCATTTTGCTTTTTGTTGCTTGTTTCTATTGTAGTAATTGCTATAGTGGTTCGTTTATTAAACAAATGCAACAATGTATCAGAACTTACAACAGTTGGCAAGCGTTCGCAAGAGGAGGTTTTCACGTTATAATTGTTGAGCTGAGTTCTGTCACGACTGACTTGTGTACACTTCAACGTACCAAAGGGAAATGGAAGGACTACAGTAGGTGTTCCTCCTATAAATCAGCCATTGCAGGTTGATGAGCACCAAGAGGGTATGCCGTCAGAACTGAGTCTATACTTGGCCCATCATTTTCAGTGATGAAACGTATGGTGATACTAAAAAGCATCATGTATCAAGTATCATGATGTATTATGCAACTTAGTAAGTAAGGTAAGCTAAAGTGCTGTATTAGGCCTATAGTAGCACGGTGGAGGAAAACTTTCTTACGCCAAGATAGTGGTGTTGGTGTATGCCCGATTTCCACTATTCCGTTTCGCCGTTCCCGTCACCAAAAGTAAAAACATTTCGTTGAAGAAAAACGCATTTGAGCTGTCATTCACTCACAACGATTTCATCAAAAGTGCGGGGTTGAAATCGTACAGCAACCCCATCCACTCTCAAAAGTGTGAGCAGCTGACCCCGCCACTGCAAGTATCAGTGTCACTCACCATGCTGAAACGAGTATTAGTATCAATATAATCATGCAATTTAAAAGTATCATAGCCAACACTGATCAATGTACCGCAACGACTAATAAACAGCTATGTCATCTTGACTTACGACGATCCTTTTTCCTCTACAGTGTCATAGACAGATGGAATGAATTACCACAAAGCATCATAGTGTCTGGTACAATCAACACTTTCAGGAATGGATTCAACTAGTTGAGGAAGAATCGGATGGGCTTCTTCATGGACCAGCCGGTCCGCCTGGCCAAATGGCCTCATCAGCTCTGAAGGATTCTAAAGAGCAGGTGCGGCCACACCTTTCGAGTTACCTGGTAAGTATTTTTCGCGCCCGCGTCAGTCCGTGTCTGCAAGTTTGCGTCCACGTCCACAGAATGCAGTCCACAGCCCTCTGCGTCTGCCAACTTAGTACTGGACAATATAGTCCCCACCAAAAAGCCAACACAATGAACACGCATACAGTTTGCAGATTAATCGATTACCGATGTGAAATGTCTGTTCGTCGCACACACAATGTCACGACTTCGATGGAGCCGTCGGTCGGCGGACGCTGCGTGCACCTGTGCTGTCGCTGTCGTTGCTGGCCGCGTGGCTACATTAGCTGTGTTAGGTCAGGCGACTGCATCTCCTTCGGTTAAGTAAGTAGCTGTAGGCTGAGTACGACCACTCTTAACATCACATCTAGTTCTCAAAAGCGTGACCTGAGTGAAGGGATGGATTTGACTAGCTTAGCCCCAAACTGTCCTCGACTCAGCTTCTATGATTATTTCATTCACTTGTATTGACTTTTTACGACCCTTGCCTTCCCCTATTCATTTGCAAATCGTTTCTTTTTCAGTGTTTTAAACTCGTTGCTCCCCGTGCAGACTTTTCCACCAATAATTGTATTGATAACATACTCTAAAAACCGGGACTTCGATTTCCGTGCACTCGCCGAGATATGTTATATTTTTCTCGTAAACGAACGGCAAACTGTGGTGAGGTATTCGGTTTCAATTTGGCGAAAATCAGTCACAAGTGTTCACGCTACCTTATTTCCAGAAATCGAAGTAAGTCGCCGCGCATGAGAATGCAGTGACGAATACTACACGAGGAGCGTTAAAATTTATTGGCGGATAATCAATCAAATTTGGTGCGGACCTGACGAAAATTGAGGTCACTGCAAGGATATATAGGCCCTACTATATTCTCTTTCGGCGATGAGCGTGACCGACACACAGACAATTAATGACATTATTCTCTGTCAAGTGTGGTGCACTGCTCAAAGTCAAGTCTTGTCCGCATGTCTGTAAATTACCAGTGTATTACCAGGTCCAGATCTGTGACCGGGATGAATATCAAACATATGTCCGATTAAAATTTAGATATTGTCTTACAGTATCATAATTCACCGTTAGTCTTTTGACTACATGTACGTGAATATTGGCGGAGGAGATAGACTTTGAAATCGGCCATTTTCACACATTTCACACCTAGATGCCCTTGACCTTGACCTTGGATCGGGCCGTACGACATGCTCGTGTAACACTCATCGGCCTACATACATACCAAATGTCGTGCAAATCGGAAAAAAACTTCGTGGACAGACGGAGTCGACATAATAATTCGGGACACTTTTGGCAACTTGTTGTCAACTTGTGAGTTGCGGGTATCAAGAAAGGTGTCAAGCCTCGGTGTCCTGCATGTCTGTGCCTTTGTCTCGTCTGTGTTTGCTGTAATAAGTTCAGTTCTCACCGACAGACAGTGACGACTCCGTGTCTTCGCTGTAGTCCGGTGTTGGCCTTGGGTGACCTGTACGAATCACGAACATCAACAGCAGACTGAGTGATCAATACTAGCGAACATCAGCGTGATAATATCACACAATGTACTTAGCTCCATTTTAATAATTCTTCTACGACTTTTCGACTGTCGATCAAGCGGTCTCCGGTTCGACTCCCGGCCGGGGCGTAATCAAGTTACCAAGGTAAACGCAGCCTTCCATCCTTGGGGTAGATAAGTCGATTACCAGCCTTACTGGCTGGGATTAAGGCAGGGTGTGTTCGCTTGTGTCGGGTGGCAAGTAACATTGTGTGATCCCATATGGCAAGTAGTTCTGTCATGGGTTTCCCAATAAGAACTTATCATGGCTTTAGCCTTTTCTAATCTTGCAATCTGCGTCCCAGAGGGCTCTCGTGGCGTGGGACAAGACACCTAGTATTGAAAAAGCTACAAAAATATTTTATTTACAGCATCTCACGCAGAATGCTAAATTTATCCGTAGAATCCCTTTGTTGACTTGAAATTCGTAAAATTGGCGAAGGTATGGCTTGTCAAATTTTACAAACAGGCGTCACGCTACACGAGTGCACACTCTTTTAGCTCAACTGATAGAAAGAAACTGTCGGTCTTGTTCGCACCGTTGTCGCCTGTTAGAGCGGCTGTTGTGGAGCAGTTTGACACGGCGACCGACGTGGATCGCCAGACGTTGCCGTCACAGACAAGCGTCCACGACACATCGGTGTCATTACAGCGCACGATGATTCGATCAATGGCGATCGTCTGAACCCACGAGCGCGACGGAGGGGCAACAGACCCGCAACCAAACACTACAGAGTACAGAACAGTCATAATACAGTGATGACGCCGAAATCAACAGGCTTAATAACCACACGGGGACTGCAGTGCACCTAGGCGATGTCAATGATGAACACTTGATACTGTATGCTCAACGCGTTGATCTACTGCAGTTATGCTCGGAATGGGGCGGGGGATATTTGTATTTCTGGCATTTCTCGACCGATTGCAAAAATGTCAATAGAAAATATTTTTGCTGTAAGTAAGTAAGTAAGTAGGTAAGTAAATGCATTTATTGAAGTTGTAGTTAGACAGCTATATAGAATACAAACAACATACATACGCAAAAGCAACAATGTCACAGTTACAGTATTAATGGGCTAGTTAAGCTGTCAGCTTTTAATGCCCATATCTGTCCATCCATGTATCTAGTCAGTACAAGAGAAGGCATATGACCACTTTTGTGGAATTTATGGTATAGTGTCTATCCGTGTGAAATAAGATGTCGCAGATTCAGACAATTAAGTACAGTGCATACTGTAGCACACGGCACAAAAACATCTTCCTGCGGAAATGGTACGTAACTGTAAGTAAGTAAGTACACTGTGTCCCAAAAATGCACCAACTAAAAACGGTATAGCTCAAAATTATAAGGATCGTTTTTGATGACATTTGGCACAAATATTCAGAAAACTCTAGAATAGAGTTTGCATGTTTCAGTTTTCATGTACGTTTGTTTTGTATTAGATTAAAATGAGTACAAAAGTGATCTCACCACAGCCTTCTCCATAACCCTGGATACAAACGGTATGGTGGAAATTGGCCTAAAGTCTGAGCAGCTGTGTGATTGACTTTAGGTATTGGTACAATTTGACTTGAATTCCACTACTGGGGCACCACAGAGTGTTGAAGTGAAAGATTAAACAGGTAGGCAACAGGATGTGCAAAGACTGGAGCTGCTAGCCATTCAGGAAAACCGTCTGAGCCCATTGGAGAAGATTTAACAGATTCAAGCAGTTGCTGCAGTACTACTATTGCACGAATTGATTAGAAAATATTTCCAAAATAATTAGTCACACTCAGGCTCGTACTGTTGTGAGACAGACCTTCATAGAACAGGAGGTATGCGACGTCGTCGTTTGTGGGCGTGGTCAGCTCAATACTGATCGGACCTGACGTGTTGGACGTGTAGAGCGGCCTGGTCAACGGCTCGTCGTTGTCAATGTGACCAGTCAGACTGGACAAGTCAATCAACGTCTCATCGACACCACTGCAGACCGTCAGTGCTGTCTGTCGGCCGGCTTCTGTCACTCGGCCAAGTTCCGTGCACCTGCTGTCACGTGACAATCAGTAACCATTTCCTCTCTACCTCAGATTATCATACCGAACTCGACAGCGTCGCGCGGTTTCTCTGACAGCACGGCTATCACTTGCCAAACTATGACTGCCAATGCCAACCGTGACATGCGTTACTGCGTAGGTTCAACGATTCCACATATATTGAGAAAGTGTTAAAATTAAAAAAGGCAAATCACTGACGTTACTTTTAAAGGTCACACAAGATCATTGACATTGATAGTTCGATATAGTAGTATGGTCAAATCCTGTATATATCATGTTTATCTGGATTTTTCGTGCTCCGTTAATGGTTCTTCCCTCAGAATTTCGCAGTCACGTCTGATACCAGAAATCTAGAATGACGGAGCTAAAGTATTAGGATTTAGGCAATGAAAAGTATGAAGATAAGATTCTTAGCTACATGTAGCTGGACACAAGTTATACCGACATGTGACAGACGTAGAGACGGACAGACGAACAAACATCTCGATATATCATAATCCGCGCAATACACATAAATTCCGCGTGTTACAAACGGCGAAGATGCACACGGCGGACAAATAAACTCACAGAATTGTTAAAATACACTGTGTTCAGAAAAAAACACCCACTCACATTTTCTTTCATATCTGCATGAATTGTGTGTGGATTTAAACAAAAATTGCAGTGAATATACTCAAGGAAAGGTAGATTATGACAAAAATTAGATATTCATTGCGGCCTATGACGTAGTTATGACGTCACATTAGTCTGGCTAAAGTTGGAGCGAGTTTACAGCACGCAATAAGCCATGAGCCCAAGATATCATTTTTTGCAAGTACAGGGTACTTGCTGGTTTGTAGACGCGGTCGTATTGTGTGTTATGTGGTGGAATTTAAGACAATTTAACATTAAACAACTTTTCATTCATAAACCAGATTAAGTTCGATCACCACTGATGCGAGATAATGTTACAGCAATTGAATGTTGTGGGCGACTCATGC
>Ga0056114_1000364_pt1 | contig 15011 bp, 11 predicted proteins | sample WorMetHERISLAND1_FD_77005 | JGI IMG/M metagenome (GOLD analysis project Ga0056114, IMG submission 77005) | Marine gutless worms symbiont microbial communities from Max Planck institute for Marine Microbiology, Germany - Olavius loisae HERON... ...
AGGTGAGATGTGGCCGTTAATTTAATGGTCACTGCAGCAGAACGGTGCTCCCTCTCACACCGCCAGAAACACAGAAACTTGCAGCGTGAGAACCTGCAGTTCACTTTGTGCACCGAATAGCCAGGATTTGAACACGGTTACTTGCCATCTGGGGTGTAATTCAGCAGACGGTCTATCATCATCAAAGTTTCTCCTCAGTTGACAAAATTAAGGGAGCAATTGTCAAAAGCATGGCAGAAACTACCGCATGGCGCAGTCATTGCCAATTCATCACTTTTATCACCTTCTTATTTATGGTTAATGTTATTCGCCAGCTGACGCCATTATTTTCCAAGGTTGATTCAAATAAATTATGGCATGACGTTCAGCATGAAGAGAACGTAATTTGTGCTAAATTTGGTAAAGATCTGTTCAATATTTCTAAAGTTATAGGCCGTAAAAAAGTGGCCCAGTTTTTTTTGACTCACAGTGTATAACGAAAATGAGATAGTAATTGATCTTTTTGCATAATCATGTAAAGTAGCAGCTTTGTATATTAATAGCTAAATGTCGGTGTCGAGTGCTGTCCAAGTGTCGGTGAAATGTTCTTTATGTCCATTACTGCAGGAATAGCAACATTAGTCAAATTACTGTTGCTATCATGGACGTATATATGTATTCTTGTGGATACCATACTGGACATGAATGTTGATAGATATTCTCTGGCCATCGCTACTTTCCAACAAAGATGGCGGACCAATTTGGGGAATTGGATCTATTTTTAGCTGTAGCGCAAAGGACTGTGGGATTGTCTCATACTAAACCAATCAGAGTGGTATCACTTGCGGCATCTAGTGGTAGTCCTGTGGTTGCTACAAACACTGCTGAAGTTCTGCTGTTCGAGGCTTGATGCACCTCGGTAACGAAAGCAAAAGACAAACAATAACAAACCTGCAGCTCGCTGTTGTGGTTTTCACAGAGCAGCTGAAGAAATCTGAAGATTGGCTGCATTATAAGCAGCTCCGCTGGCAGCTTCCTGTCCTTCTCTTTCACTCTCTCCGTGATGACTTCATCGCTTATCACTGCATTTGAAGTGCTGTTTGTAGCACCAGACTTCTCCATGTGTCTCAGATGTCGTAGGTTGGCGTAGGCCTTCATCGTGGCTGCCGCTGCATCTTCAAGCTGTCCCGACAGCTTTGACATTACGACCTCACCATTCTGTTTGACTGTCAATTGTAACATACACAATGCTTAAAATGCTATAGAATTTTACCAGCGTAGTGTCACGTTTTGATGGTGACTATCCACAGAATCATCTTTATGTTTCTGATGTCTTTCTTGCACCACTTCAACTGCACCTCTGTGTGGAGCTTGTCACCATCGGCTATCTCAGTGGGTGACTAACTTTTGACTTAGCCTTTTGCTGAGCAAAAGTTCAGTCTAAGTCCTGACTTGAGTTAAAAAGTAGCGATTTTGCTCAGACTAGTGCTGAGCTGAAACTTCGAAGTTTTGGCTCAGTGAAATGCTCAGCGAAATTTTAAGTCCTGCATTACCGGTAAGTTGAATTTTGGTCTAAGTCCAGACTTTAGCATTCAGTTTAAGGTTTCGCTCAACAAAAGGCTCAGCAAAAGGCTAAGTCAAAAGTCAAAGTCACCCAGTGTGCTTAGCGACAAAATGCCAGGATCTATAAGTGCGCCTACATAAAGCAACCAATGACACGTGCTAAAACAACTACTGGTTGGACACATTGAAAATTGAGCAATCAGTCATCAGGAACTCAACACATACAATCATAGACAAGAATCTCAAGAATAAAGAGTATGCATAAAAGAAAAATATGTAAGTAAAGAATACAATTTCACCTTTCTTCCTACTTTCATCCTTTCCAGTTTCTTTGCTATCTTCAGGGCTCTTGCCAGCTGCAGTCTCGGCCGTACTGACTGGTCCTGTTGCTTTGATTTCCTGCAGAGCCTGGCGAATGTATTCAAAGAACACTTTGAAGAACACCTCAGACTTCTTGTCACTGGTGAGTCGATGGTAGAAGGATTTCTGCAAACATATTTATTAATGCTTCACATAATAAGTAATACGACAGAACAATATCATGCTAATACATATCCATGGCTTCCTCTTTCCGAACAATCTTTAAATATTTTTAGTCTTTAAATAATCACTGCAAAAGAGTGATGCGATCCTAAATGTCATAATACAACGTAAATTTCATAGACTTCAGCAGCCATGCCAATTTTTCACTAACTCTATGGTAATGTTGCTTTTTATTTCTAGTTCAAGTTATATTTTCCACACAGGCATACAATATTATATATAGGTAATCAGTAGGTGACAAAGTGCCAATCTACAGCAGGACACAGATGAATTCTATAAACAGTTGTGAATGCTGTTCTTTCAGACTCTGCTTATTGGTCTTCAGTCAAGCATGATGCAGCCTGATTCTAAAACTATACAAATACTGTTACAGAATATATAAGAAACATATTCTAGTAAACAGACCTACAAACCATGTACTGAATATGGCCACGCATAACAGCGATACATACACACGTTATCATAGATATAACGAACCTGAACGACGGAGTTGCCACCATCGAGGAGAGCAATAGCGAGTTCTATGGCTTCCTGGAAGATGCGACTTGAGTGGTTGCTGATAATGAGATCAATAATTAGATCAGTTGCACCTTGATTGTCCAGGTGACACTGACATTGTACAGTAACAAACCATTCAGTCAGCTGCAGCAACCAATTACACTGTTGCTACTCAAATAACAGCCAATGCTCATCAACTAGCCTATTTACGGTCCACAATTACAACAGATTAAGCCAAGTCCCACAAGGGTCACTGATGGCTAATTCCAGGTAGAGGTTGGTTGGTTGGTTGGTTCCAGGTACAGATGAACAGGTTGGATGGCCTTTACAACACGCAACCATATCAAAGCATTGAATATTTAAGACATCACTATTAACATGCTCGCATACTTCCAGCTTTGCCAGCTGTGAACAATTACCATGTCGTTGTCAATGGACGGTGCAAAAGCAATGGTAAAAAGCATTCATCATGTGCCATCTGGACTACTGCAACTCACTCCTTAATGGCATTATGGACGACCAACTCTAGCAAATATCAAGGACCAACGTTCATAACCAAATGTAGTTTATCACACATCATAATACTAACCGGTATCTCTGCTGACATGTAGTATTATGGTAAAATCTTTCACTGCCGCAGCTCCTAAGAGTTCTAATGACTTTGTTATTTTCATCAACAAACCAGTATGAGTGTAGTGCTGATAGTTCACTTACTCAGCTAAAAATCGTTAAATTTCAATATCACAACAAAATGGCAATCTATGATATCTGCATAGAGATATCTGGACTTTCATTGTACAATATCTGGACTTTCATTGTACAATGCTCTATCAGCTGTACTCAACAATACATCACTGTCAATTGGTCACTTCAGGCAGATGCGGCACTGCATCCACCTTTATGAGGATTTCAGGTATGATTTCAGAAGGTCAAACAACTGAAACATGTTTGTGTTTGACAAACAAGTCAACCTGCTGCAGGAGCGTTCAGCTGCCGCAAATGTAAACAAATATGGCTGTGTCCACATGCACACAGCGTTACAAGTCCATAATTGATGCGTTTGTATAGGAATATATGCATGCATAATTTAGCTGTTCAACAGTTATTACGACGCATACATAATGCTTTTATACAAGTTTTAGCAAAAATAATAATTAATAAAAATCTATTTAACAAAGTGACGTCATTTTGTTTGTGTTGTGTAAACAAAAGTGGTTTTAGATAGCTGTCATCTGCTCGCGAACAAAAAACTGGATGAAGTCAAACAAGTTTACGTGTTCGACTTTCTGAAATAAGCTTTTAGTTACACTAGTGCCAGTTACTAGTAGTGGTGGCAGTAGCAGTGATGTGGCTAAGTGCAGTCACCTGAACGTCATGCAGTGTCATCTGAGCTCGACTCAGCATCACTCGACCTCGCTCAGCTTCCGCAGTCAACAAACCAACAGAGCTGCGTGAAGCAGATCTGCCTCCAGCTGCCTTTGATAAGCGTGCTGGTTCGGTGCCATAATAACGACTTAACAGCTCCTTTCTCAACACATCGCCCTACCACATACACAGACACCTGACTATCTTTCATGGCCATCTTCTACATTACAGTGGTTAACGAGTGTCGCACAAAACTTCCCACGAAAACCTCAAAAGACTGCAAGATACAACACTGCACTAATAAACATCCTAAATATAATACACAGTACACTGAGTACTGTGACATAGATTTATTGATTATTGATTAATCTGTACCTTGTCAATGACCCATTTGGGTTTTTTCTGAAGTCAGAAGCCTTTCATTCAATGTAATCATTGTTCATTTGTTCACAAAACACAAAATGGATCACTGATAAGATACAGATTAATAAATAATTGATAAATCTATGTCAATCCATGACTGTTTCTTTATTTCATTTTCAGATTTGTACACAATGTATAACAACAATGCCATATTGTGCCAAAGCACACCTTAAATGCAACAACTGCAACATACACAAATACAATTGACAACACATAAACAACTGACTGCAGAGAACTATACAAAGAACTATACAAACAATCTACAAAAATATAGTTTAAACTGATATAATTTTAACATTGAACTGGTTTCATATCATTAAGCTAAACCTACGGTAACTTTCTTTAAACTTGCAATTTTCACCGTTGCTACACCGACACTGCAAATTCCATTCTCACAGTTTCTACCCTGTTTTCGACTGTGCCAAATTTTCCATTCCCATACATTCGGTTGGTTTGTTAGGGTTTAACGGCATTCTGAGGATGCAAATAGCGGCCATATCATGACTGAAAAATTATTAAATTATTATTACTAAATTAAATAGTAAGAACAATCACGTGTATAAAGAAATTATTCGTTTAAGATGAATTTTATGGATGGATGGATGGTTAGGGTTTAACAGCATTTCAAGCATGCAAGTAGTGGCTATATCATGCCTGAGGAAGTTTAAAGTTTATTAATAAAGCCAATAGTGTGTATAAAAGAGATTATGCATTTTGGATGAATGTTATGGAAGACATCTTTGAGACTAGAAGCTGTATAGAAATTTTGGCAAATGACATCAGTCAATACAACTGATCAGTATATGCTCTACAGTTAACAGAGAATTACAAGGTATACGTGTTGGGGAATCTTCATCCTTTAGGAGGTAAGAGTCTCCATCCTTTAAGAGGTAAGAGTGAGTTATACATGTATGACCTATTCTGAGACGATTATAAAGTGTTTGTTCCCAGTGAGTTAACTGAGTATCAGGATGCTTACTACCTATATAGGAAGAGAAGGATAGATATATATAGTTTACTGCCAGTTAAATTATGCCAAAGCCGTTGCCATGTGGAAAATTAGTGTTTTTAATAGATGTGATATCAGAATATGGTAGTGGATAGGCAGTAATGTTGAGTAAGTTTAGTGCAGATTTAGCAATGAATTGTAAGAAACAGAGAAAAGTAAACATGACAATGGCAATGAAAGTGGTGACAGTGTTTTTGTCTGATCTTGTAACAGTTCACCTGAGTTTTCACTGCAATTGGCCTGTCAGTTATCACTTCAACATGTTCCATAGTCCATACGACTTCTTTCCTTTCACTCCAATGTGTTATTAGCTATTCATTAGCTAATAAAACACTCCAATGATATTGTTAGCGAAATGCAGCAACACAACACCTCGTATGCGCAACTGCCAGCATGAAATACACTCGAAACTAACAACTGACTAAAGTATTTAAACACAAATTATGACTGTTAGTAAGCTGACTGGGACCACTGCGCAGTACACACCAAGGACAGTGCAACGACAGATTTGTGTGCACGTGCAATAGCCTGGCTACAAACCATAATATTATCATATAAATGAAGAAAAAATATTTTGTACATGTTACAGTGAAATTGTAAAGTAAGTAATTTCACGAAAAACTGAAAATTCCAGTGTCTTTCAGGAATTTCACGAATAATTCCTACTACAACAACAACTAATACTAACATGACAACTAAATGGGCATACAACACTGAATGGATGGATGGAAGTTGGTTGGTTGGTTAGGGTTTGACGGCATTTTAAGCAAGCAACACTGAAATAAAGTAAATTACAGCATAATTTTATATTCAAGAACAATTCCATAGAAACACTAAATGATTACAAGTTCACTGGGTAATCAAAAACACAAAGGACAGTGAATACTGGATGTAAAGTTTAAAACATGTGATACAAAAACTAAATCAGTAATTCGTTCATTACCGGCAGCAAAGAGTTAAAAAAGTAAAGTATTTATAGGAACACTCATGTGAAACAAACACAAAAACACATAAAAACCAACGAACTGTTAAAACATGCAGCAGCTCTATCTTCAACATATGCTATACTGCCATACCCTTTTACGATCATCCATGTCTTTTTTGCTCAAATTTTTCAAATCAGCCTTAAAACAATATACCGACAGCATGACCTTGTAAAACTTAGCAACAACAAATCATTGTAATTCAAGATGGAAAGACATGAAGCTGATGCAATGGCTGATGTAACTACAGTCATTTGAACAGAAAATACTGCTTTCTGTTTATCTCCAACAATACAAGAAGTCTGCTGTCGCAGAAAGGCTGGAGAATGTTCCATATCATTTGAAAGTTTTGCATAACTTATATTTTATGCGATGATTTATGAAGACAGTTTGTGTGCTTTACAGACAACTATCAAGTAAATGTCAGTTACATCAACTTGCAATAGTCATACTGACACCACGAATAATGAGAAAAACGAGAAATGTCAACGTCCAGAGCTCTGGTTAAGGTTACAGGGACAAGTAACCTTTTTTAAGGTACGGATACCCTTCACAACTGGAAATGTTCCAGTACTGCTTGTTCAATCCATCCCATTGCCTTATCACACTGCAAGACTGAGACAGAACATTGCAGTAGTAAAGAGCACACTTACACATGAAGTGAAACTAATAGCCAACGTGCAATATCTCAATTAATGAGTGCACTTCCGAGTAAGTGAAGTCATAATAGACTGCAGTGGGTGACTGACTGTATCACCATTCAATACAAGAAAGCCTAGCTAACGCCAGGTAAGCGCGCAGCCGTGTATGTACGAAGACTTGTTTTTGCCACCTATACGTTGTTTGATGCCCCCTAGCTGAGGAACAACTTGCGATATCAACGCAATCTGTACATTGCTAAAAAGTACATTTAGTGGGCTACAACTCCATTACTGACAATACGGGTCTATCTTCATTCGTTTAGCTGTTAATGCCTCCAAAACACAAGAAATGTCGCGAAATTCCAAGAGAATTAGACCTTACAGCAGTTCAAGGTAATCCAAGGTCATCGATCTTGGTGTCAATGGAAAGCCCATATGTGACTTCCTATTAGATGTTAATTGTAACTTTAGCCGTATCTGCTACCGTTTTCGAGATATTCACGCTTAAAGATAGAAAAACTGCTGATTTTACTCACCCCTCCCTTGTTTGATGCCACCGCTGGGGGAACCCCTTGAATTTCTGGATGAAATTTACCCTACAAAAACTAGAGGGATGGGGCTACTGTATGGTGAAAATTTCATAATCCTAACTTCAACCCTTTTTCTATGATACACCCGTTAACGGACAGACGGACGGACGGGCGATAGCATATATGCTGTCGCATGTAATACCGTCCAGTTAGTGATTATAATAACTATCAGATGTAGTTATATAGTATCTTGCACAGAAACCTTACTCGGATTTCACGATTATCTCGGGCATAAGAAAACTAGAACTACTAGTATTAGCTGTTAGCGAGAGAGAACAAGAAGGATAATGGCTGATGACATAAGTACAGATTTTGAGTCAAACAAGTGTGATGGAGAGACGGGCAGACAGACAGATGGACGGAAAAACAGAATTACAATAGCCACAATAAGCGTAGCTGTAGCTTTACAGAGTAAAAAGCAGACACCATAACAGCTATTTTATCAGAACATTACACAGATATACCACAAATATCAAATACCACAGCACTGAGAACAGCTAAAATTAATCAAATTGACAAAAGACTAGTCTGCTAAACTGCTCCACACTTGGAAGGAAAATAATAACATACTAATGAGTACCTTCAGGCCCATAATAACATACTAATGAGTACCTTCAGGCCCATAATAACATACTAATGAGTACCTTCAGGCCCATAATAACATACTAATGAGTACCTTCAGGCCCAGTTCCATTTCAACTGACATCATTTCCTTCAGTGTCTGAAGTACTTTCATGCACAGTTTTTCCTGCTTTTCTCCCAGCAACTTCCCAGTGTGCTTGATTAATCTGCAAAATATCATCGTTCACGTTACGAGAAATCAAATCACATTATTCAACTGCATAGACTGACTGATCAATAATGTTGATTACAATAATATTCAGTAGCACCATATGGTCATAATTTAAGAGGAACTGGACCATTTTTCTGTCCAGTGCATTGCACGGCATTAGAGAGATAACAAAACCATTGTGCGTCATTGTGTCCATGTATCATTGATTCAGTGTTTATTGCCGAATGGCATGCAGTATAGCTGTTCTAGCGCCGTCAGTTTTAATCATATTTGCACCAAATTTGGAACATTCATCCCCAATAAATTCCAAATGTCAAGGTCATTCGCACTGTGACATAAGTACGCAATTGTTACTGTTGTCTGCCGACTGAGAATCTCGTCTTTTGTTCAATAGCAATACCCAACATGAAAAGTACATTTCAAAGTTTTCTAACAACTGCTGAAATGCTATGTTGGTAGATGCGTGATTTTTACACATGTGCATTAATTTTTAATTTCTACCAGCAATTTACATATTAACATGTTAATGGATTAATGTGCAGAGCTGTAACTGATATTGCTTCACTCACTAGGTTCTGCTTATGTAAACTCTGTGCCCATCTCGCAAGTAATACACACTTTGTCTTGAAACACATCACTCACTCACTTGGAAATAAATCCTCCACTTTCACACTTCCGCTGTCCCTGAGAACCAGCTTCGAAGAGGTACTCTGGATGATGCAGAATGTCAACGAGAACGGAGAGTTCAGCCTGGACAAGTGGCTTCAGCTGGTCTTCCAGCAACATCACTATATCCTTCATACACAGTCCATAAATCATCTAAGTAAGTAAGTAAGCAAGCAAACGAAACAGTATAGATGGAAATTATAATGATCGAAGCTACTAAACTAGGGAAATTTTACTGACAATGACACATTAACTATTTGACATTTCTAAAACGGTTTTTAGCTAGTCATACATAATGAGTATTTCTCACAAACAGTTGTTTTATTTGTTCAAAAAGTGTAATAATGGGAATGGAACATCAGCTGTGACTCACTTGCAATCCCTCGATGATGTTGCGATAGCTTTGGTTCAGCTGCAGTGATGCGTCTTTGCTGCGGGTTTTCCCGGCTGTGATCCAGACACGCGAGTGCTTCTGGATGATTTGAGCCTTTGAGAACAGAGCCGTGAGCTGTGCTTCCAGATCAGCAGGAACGGCAATGCTTCGCGTCTTTGCTGCAGCACCACACAACACTTACACACTTACTTAGACTTAGACTTAGTTCCTCCCGTTCTGATCAGAACATTGGGCGACGAGTTGTCTCCATCTGGCACAGTCGTTGGCAGTACCTCTCACGTCATTCCAATCAACACCCAGTGTGTCCAGATCCTCCTTCATTGTGTCTTGCCATGTCCTCTTTGGTCTTCCAACCCTCCTCCTGCCACCTTCTGGTCTCCATATTATGGCCAGACTGGCAGGTCTGGTTGTCGGGAGTCGCAGGATGTGCCCAACAATTCGCATACTTAGTAGCTGTAAAACAGCACAAAGGCAAATTCCTTCCCAAGCTTCATGGGCCCATAATGCAGAGCTGGATCTCCGTCTCATTAGCCCTCAAATAGACAAAAGCCAAGGCTGCAAGACCACAGATAGGGCGATAGTGCATCATGTGGTGTGTCAATATCAATCAAATACATGTAGCACCAACAGTCTACGGTCGAAACTGAGGTGATTGATTGAGCATGGTTTGTCTCCGCCAACACAGTATAGGTTATACGTATGACGGTTTTTACAGGTCAGAAGACCCAACCAACAGTTTCAAAATACTAAAGAAACACACAGAATACACAATTAACAGAAAAAAATACAATAAGCACACAAAAACACAAAACACAGCAAATCTCCTAGTCTACAATAATATGGGGTGACTAGGGGATGGCTCCCACAGACGGCAGGGTTGCCAGGCCTGAACGGCGGTGGGGCTGCAAAACTGAGGCGCTGGCACATGTGATAATACGTGATACAGCCTGTTTTCTCCACAAGTTTTGCTGGCACTCAATAACCGACCCCGGAGGAATGGCACGTGGAATGGGCATTGAAACACAGTATTCATGTGCGAGATCTGAACCAGTGACCTCGCGATCATAGTCTGGCACTCTAATACACGACCACTAATACGTGGAACTTAGTAGCTGCAGAAGTGACAGCAGCATGACCGGTCTTACAGCAATTTTCTCACATGCAAATAAACCAATCTCTTAATATAGCTGATATTCATTGCACCAAGCAGTGCAGTAACACTTCAAATAAATAAGTAACAGTTGCAGTAGCAACAGATTTGTGATAATGTTGTCTGCGGAACCAGAAGTGAGACCAGCTTTCAACCCGGCACTCAAAGATCCAGCACAAGACGAGCTTTAACTCTACTGTAAACCACAAACCGTGTGATACCGACTACTCTCACTAGACAGAAGAACAAAAGGGTCATTCACCGATGTCAGTAAGAGTGCGCAGACAGTTCTCGACATGGTACTTCTGATGTCCACTCAGCCACGGACACAGAATGATGCGGTATGTGCTCTGTAGTAATTTGATGAACATCGGCTGCCTGGTCTGCATTGCAAAGCACACTACCGATACAGCATCGGATTGGATTGAGCAGTGTTTTACGTCCCCGCCAACACAGTATAGGTTATATGGGAGACGGTTTTTACAGGTTAAAAAACCCAACCGACAGTATCAAAGTACTGAAGGAACGTACAGTACACTGATAACGCAAAAATATACAATAATCAGACGATAAACACAAAACACAGCAAATCCCCTAGTCTACAATAATATGGGGTCACTAGGGGATGGCTCCCACAGAGGGCAGGTTCGCCAGGCCTGAACGGCGGTGGGACTGCTGCTGCGGTACCCCCACTACAGATACAGCAACTGCAAGACAGAGACAACAACAGCAGCTAAACCAAACAATGCGACTACTACTATCTACTAAATATCCAGGTAATAAACACAGTTTTGTGTTCGTCAGTCCACTGCATCCTGACACTAATGGTAATATCAACATTTTACAGTGAGCAAATGTTACTGATAAGCTGAATCAAGAGACGCTGTCAGAGATGCCAGGTATGGAACACATGAACCATGTAGAAAGGTAAAGATACAGACACAGACTTAGACAGAGAGAGACACACACACAAACAGACAGACACACCTGTAGAGTAGTGCTCTGATCAGAAAACGGTGAACTGAAGAACATAATGAGAACAGTCATCACAGTCGTTGTCACGTAGTCCTCAAGAACTGTGTCGGCGTGACGTCGATCGTGTGTCGCTATGCACACCTGTCAATCAAAACCCCAGACAGGTTGGCATTAAGTCATGTGATAAAGGTAAAAGGCAAAATCTGGATACTTGATATAGCACTGCTTACATGAGAATACTCGTGAACAGCAGCGCTTTACAATCTTAGAAGTGGCAGCTGATTGGCATGAGCTACTGGTACTGTGGCACGATATGCAGCCATCCAATGCCCGCGATAGCAGACAAGTGGACCCGCGGCACAGCACGACAGACATACCACCCCCCAATCAGCCTAACTAGGCCTTCACCCCGTAGCCCGTAGGCTACTACTCATTAACCGACCCTGGAGGGATGGCACGCTGAGTTGGCATTGGTACACAGCAGCCACGGGCAGGATTCGAACCCACGACCTCGCGATCGCAAGTCCGGCACTGTACCACTTGGTTGCTGCATACCATCCATGTGACGTCTGTAAATGACTGAGGATAAACTATTATACACTATCAATATCATCACAATTCAAAAACACGCTGTTAGAATCCAGAGAAACAAGTGCAGGCAGCATACATTAATTTCAAACAGCTAAATATAAAAACAGAGTTAACAGCGGAAGGTTTGTGCCTGTAGCCCAGTGAGATTGACAAGTCAAGAGTACTCTACATACACAGAGGAGATTAAACTCTGACAACACTACAGATATCAATGCTGCCACTGTAGCACATAGGCCATACGTACAAAAGACGCCATATATAGGCACAACATTCACAGATCAACAGTTTGAATACCAATGCCATGTCAATGAGAAAGCTCTCAAAGAGTGTCCACATATGTGAGCTCGTGTAGATGTCCTTCACTTCAACCTCAGTGTCGATGTAGCAATGGTTCAGAAAGTTGATGTACGCCATCTTCACCTTTCATACACAGCAGCCAAATGGCATGTGGCTTCTTCAGTATCGTAGACTTACAGAGAACGGTGCATACATCGTCCAGTAGATTTACACAACACAGTCAATATATCAGAGAACGAATTCTAAAGAACTCTGAAACACCTCACTATCATCAGCAAACAGGTGTCAAACGTACAAATATGTAGAGAGATTTATTACCAAGAAAAGCCACGCCCCTACATCATAACACGTGTTTCAAGATTTTTTTTGTAAATACAACAGTTCACCAGTCTGACCTGGCGGCAAAGTATACGAAAAGTCACATAATTATCATACACTTCACGTTCCCCACAGGAGCCGCTGCTGTAGCAATTTTCATCAAATGTGGCACAGGGACAGATATTTATAATAAAACCAATAATACCAAATTTTTTGTTGGTAAGCTGATGGGTTTTGATAATGTGGGGTTGCTTGTTCCTATGGGGATTAACTATCGTTGTTACACTGTATTCACTACTGTTCACATTGTGATTAAAATTGATAGGAATTGCAAATTACCTCTGGAACACAGTCTGAATGTGTCACTACTTTGACGATGTCGTCGAGCGGTAGAAGAGAGTGACACTTGATCTCCGTGTAGACGTTCTTGCCCTCGGTGCACAGAGCCAGCAACTGGACAAGGTTGATGTGGTACATCAGAGGACTGGCTGGGTCCAACCGGTCTTTCTCCGACCTCATCAGTTCCAGTAACACCTGGAATGAGTTGCGATCATTGTAGAACACGAGGACTTCCTCACCAACGTTGATCAACTGAACACATCACAACAAAATACCATAAACGACGTCAACGCTGAAAGTAAACTGAACTGAACACATGAAACTGTTGGAATATTATCAATAACTTACAAACACTAATCACAGACAGAAGACATGATCAAATCACGTAAAACACATATTTTTTATAAATATAAAAATGTAGTTTATCACAACAGTTAAACTTTGTGTTTATTATTTTTGCTGTTTTCAATGGTGTCATTACGCTGTTAACTGTTGTGACAGAATATGTTTTTCCACATTTATATTTGCTGCTTTATTAGCAAATTTGATTACAGGACAAGGTTAGTAAGTGAACAGGTGACAGCCTGTATACTCCTTTACAGTACTTATCTAAATTTTCCAAAAAAAATTTTTGCTGTTGCTATGTCTGATTCAGCACATTGATATAAATATCTGAAGAAATTCTGTCAATCCGCTGCCATGTTACCGTTCAAAATACAATATTCAATATGGCAACGGTCCGTCTTCTTGCTTTCAATGTGGCAAACTTCGGCCATATTAAATTTTTAAAATTCTGAATGATGGTCACATACCTGTCTTTGAACTTCGAAGTCAGGATCAGCATCAATGAACAAAAAATTTCATCAAAAATTCACCAGTAGATATTTCATTGAGATATGGCGATTTTACGATATTCAAAACAGCGGCCATCTGCCGTCTTAAATTTCTGGAAATTTAAAATTTTTCTGCGTAGTCCACTGTTGCCTCTATTTCCGTGTTATGGTACAAAATTTGAAGGAAACCGGCCAAATGTGGACTCTTTTTGTCACTTGCTCAGTACCTGTATAGTAACTTGTCATTTTGGACATTTAACTGGCTTACTTTTCCAAATTTATCCAGGATAAGCTGCATCTTCCAAAGGCAAAACATCACACAACACCAAAGACACGAGCATTAAACGCAGTGCACGTTACCTCCGACATGACCATGTCTTGACACTTGCGTATGTAAGTGTTCTCCGACTTGACAATGGTCTGCAGGAACTTGAGGTACTGCATGTGTCGGCCGTGAGACTCAATGCAGCGCGTGAAGTGCTGTACAACACGTTCCGTCACCTCGGCACACAGCGCTGCGTTGTCATGGAACATCATGCACAGCGTCTCGGCTTCTTGCAGCTGCCGCAGCACATCAGCATTCACAACATACCTCTTCAATACCATTCAGCACGACAGCATTCTACGTCATCGTAATGCCGTCAGATGTGTTACTATCAGTTACAAATAAGTTCTTCCAATTTCAGATTAGGCAGAAGCCGAAAACTAAGACAGTTATTAGTCAGAGGGTCAAATATGATGAATATAATAACATCGGCAGCAACTAATAGTCTCATTCAAACTACAGCCAGGCAGATACACAGAATACTCAAACAAGTGAAAATTAGCTACATTGACATCACTACACATGAAATTAGATAATATATCAACTGCAACAAATATTTTCTGCTGCATACATAACTACACAAACATTCTGAATCTGAGCAACCCTAAGTATGCCAATGGCAACATGGCATTGTAATGTAATGTAAAATATTTGGTAACGCACCAGAGTTAAAGAAAATTAAATCAGAGGTGCGGGGGAGTCGCTAGGTGGTGAGAAAATTATGGCGAGGTAAAAT
>Ga0056114_1000365_pt1 | contig 15008 bp, 8 predicted proteins | sample WorMetHERISLAND1_FD_77005 | JGI IMG/M metagenome (GOLD analysis project Ga0056114, IMG submission 77005) | Marine gutless worms symbiont microbial communities from Max Planck institute for Marine Microbiology, Germany - Olavius loisae HERON... ...
AGTGGGTTTTGGCTGAGGTGTGGGTGGTTAGTGTGTATTGGTGGGGGGGGGGGGGGGGGGGTGGAGGGGGTGTGTCACGGCCCCGATCAACTCAAGAATGGACCACATAAGTCAAGGGATGGATGAGTTGATGTAGTTGGTAGATGTGCGTGCCTGCATGACGTATGGATAGTGAAGAAGATGCTGTGCCGTATTGTTGTCGCCTGTACAGTGTGGACACGTCGGAGACTGTTGTCGTCCGATATGGTGGAGATAGCTGGCCATAAGCGGGCTGTGGCCCGTCCTCAGTTGGGTGATGGTGATGCACTGGCTTCTGGTCCAGCCGAGTCTCTAGTGGAACTGCACACTGGTGTAGTGCGGTGGGTGGCAGAGTGCGCATCACCTGGGTTGCAGGCGTGGAACTCCTCGTGTCCCATTTTGCAGATCGTGGTAACTAGCTTTACTAGTCTGCAGCTGAATGGGAGATGATGGGCAGAATTCTTACCAGCCAAGCTAAGGTGAAAGTGATAGACTGAGTCATCCGTTCGTGGATATGTTTGACTGTTTGTCAACATGATAAGTTTCAATTTCACCGTGTATCATTACACTGTGGCTAAAAGATTGGACGAGTCTCAAAATGGCTGCACTATAGCACACTAATGATTAAATGTTTTTGATATTTTGATCAGATTTATAAGGTGTTGAAATACTGAAGCTTTTTGCTGTAAAAGCTTGTATATGTTGCTGTATCATTTTCGGCATGTCAGATTGTGGTGCCGGTATGTTTTTCAGTTGGCTAGCTCTGTAACCAGCCACTGTCTTGTCTTTAGCCGACAGCAGCACTGTTAGCACTGCAAACTTATTGCCATTCCATAGAGGTGGACATAGTCACTAGAGGTTGACTCAGTGAAATTTTTGGTATTTGCTTTGAGCGATCTTCTTTAATGCTGTACTGTTAGAGTCGGTCGAGTTAACTGATTATCACAGCATTGTGTGTTGTGTCTGATTGTCCGCAGACCAAGTTTGACAACCTTTACAGCTGCCGTGAGTCCGTTCTCGATGCGTGAGTATAGTTTCCCAGTTTGTCATGTAATTCTGTCAGGTATATATTGCTGTGCGATCGTGTGCAACCCACAGTGGAATCATTCGTATTGTGTGTACGTGTGTATTAGTGTCTGTCCAAACTGGCCAGTGCAGGTGAACACTGTCATTCATTGTGTAGGCATTAGGTTCTAAGGTGCACTTTTCACTTGTTAAGTTATTATATGCTAAAAAGTTACTATGCACTGAAGACAAGTCGTTTAATTGGGCATTTATGACATTATAAATATTGCGGCGAAGAATCGTAGTTGAGATATTGGCTAATATATCTTAATGCTATTTTATATGATGAATGTGTACACTTGGTAGTAAGAATGTAATGGAGATAAAAGATAAAAGATAATAAGATTTTATAAAAGATAATAAGATTTTTTGAACATAAAATGGCATTTAGTAGTAAGACGAGGTGTAATCGTGGTTGAACATGTGTTGTTACTGTTGTTAATGAGTTTCATTCTCAGTGAACAAGTATCACATGTTGATTGATGGTGTTTAGCCTAAAGAGAACTACTGATGTCATGTTTGGAGGTCGGCAAGTCGTCATCTGTGGCTATGGCGAGGTCTCTGTCTGCTGTTTGTGTTAATATTGTTTTTGTGTCCTGATCATTTCGTCACTTCCAAAGTCGCATAGTGCTATGGATTAGTTACATCAGTACTTTGCCGTCACAGTTGTTTCAGAGCTAATGAATTTGACAACAAAATGACTGCAACTGTATATGATCGTGAAACATTTTGCAAATTACGGATGCTGCAAAACTGATGACTCCAAATGTCTAGTTGCTAACATTGTCCATTAAATGCTAAGTATTGGACTTACTGTTGCACAAAGATAGCAAGACTGTGGTCATCCGACTTATGCAGATTATGTTGATTTGCATGCTGCCTTTGACTCACTCAGCCGATCATCACTTTGATGACTGTTGACCAGACTCGGATTCCAGACAAGATGGTCAGTACAGCAGCTCTGTCAGCTGTGTTTGTGTATCCCAATTTGAGAGAGCTTAGTTTGCGATTGAAACTCGATATCACCAAGAGTGCGTGTTGGCACCCCAGACTTTTTCACCACGGCCGTGAACTGGTTGTTGGAAAGAACTGTTGGCTTGGGCATTTCGTCATTTTCAGATCTGGTTTTTGTCGATGATGTCACTCTTTTTGCCGAGCTACTTGAGCTTCTCGTACCTGCACCTGATACGATGGCATCAGAAGCCGCATCTCTCGGGCTTGAGGTGAACTGGCAGAAGACAAAAGCCCAAGCTTGGGCAGCAGCGAGGATGAAATATCAACAATCACAATTCAAGGGCAGGAGGTGGCAGTGGTTGAAGAATTTGTCTATGTTGGCTCCGTTATCCACTTAACAACTCAAAGCTCTCCTGATATCTTATGTTGCCATCACTCAAGCAGCTATGCAAAATCTAGACAGTCAGATCTGGAAGTCAAGAATTTCCATCTCCACCAAGCTGAAGCTGTATAATAATTGATTGAGTGAGTTGTGTGTGGTATTTCTGATGGAGTTTTGCAGTCAAATTTGTAATCAGGTTAACACAGCCAGACTGAAAGTAAAGTATGCAGAAGATTTACTGATGTTACATGTTGAATTTTGTTTATCTGTTAAACTCGATGTTTTACTTATCATCGGTTTGTCGTTGTGTTCCATGTTATCGTTCACACAAGTGAGTTGTTGTGTGTGTCGCAGGTTGGTAAAGGATGCTGTGAAGCTCTGAAAGGCATGGGTGCAATCGTTATGGTGACAGAGATAGATCCGATATGTGCACTGCAGGCCTGGTGAGTGGCGTGTGTCATCTACATGGCTGACAGTGATGGGTGCCATTATGTAAATGTACTGCAACATAAGAAGTCAGTATATAGAGTACCGTAAGTGGAAGATCACTTAAACAGCCACTTTACCAATTGTCACTAATTTGAAAATAAAAAAACGAATAGGTTCCTAGCTGGCAGTTGTCAACCTGCCATGGAGTGTAGCTGTAATAGCACCAAACAATGACCTTTGTATGTGCATGTTTTGTTACTGACTTATGTTTGTCATTGTTTGCTAAGAAGCCGACGCTGTGTTGTTGATTGCAGTATGGATGGGTTCAGAGTCGTCAAGTTGAGTGAGGTCGTACGCTCGGTCGACATCGTTATTACCTGCACAGGTGTGAACTCGTTACTTGTCAGTGTTGCAAGCATGTGATGTGAAGAACCATCTTTGCTGGCCACAGTTTTGTGGCTTTCATATGTTCGACAGCTATATTAACTTCTTCATCCCGGATAAGTTAATATAGCTGTCGAGAGCCTTGGTGAGCTGTTAGACGATTTTCCTCGCTGTTAGAGTTTGGTTTTTGTGGTCATTGTGATTGTGTGCATTGCATGTGTGCATTTGTAATTTCTTTTTGTCGCCAAGCGAGCAGCTATGTCAAGTATATCATGTAGCTGCTGTTCAGTTGTTTATACATAAGATATTTGATACGTTGGAATGGTTCGTTATGTGTTTCTGATAAGTAAAAGCCGTAGACTGTTGTCAGTATCACTGGCTGCTTGTACATGTATTGAGCAGGAAATAAGAACGTTGTGACGAGAGAGTACATGGACAAGATGAAGAATGGATGCATTGTGTGTAACATGGGACATTCTAACACCGAGATCGACGTGGTGAGAATCTCTGCTTCTCACTGGTTTGCTGAAACATTTGCGTTAATAAAATATTAACTACTTTTTGTCTTGTCTTAATTTGTATAGTTTTCTAGCAGTTAGTTGAGATCGTGTAACGTAACAGTCTGCAGCTGAATATGAATAGTAGTTGTAGATGTAGTCTGTGACATCAGTGGCTTCAGTGCTTTGACACTGTTGGTTGGGTCATCAGACCTGTAAAAACCGTCGGCCGTATAACCATCTTGTGTTGGTGCAGACGTAAAACCATGCTCAATCAATCATGAGATGCTTAGTTATCTGTAATTGCTAGCCAGGAATGATCGTCATTTTGCACATACATGATTTAAGTCAATGCTTTAACGACAGATGCATGGTCTTATTTCATCGACTTTATTTTCACTGCTTTTGGCCTCATCTTGTGTCCATGATGGCTTTGATTTATATCTTGCTTCAAACATCATTTTGTCATCATATGGTCCTCCAGCCACTGCACCTGTAAGTCTGGTTAACTCTGACATGCCATCTTCTGTATGCTGAACTCCTGAGAGTTGCTGGTATTGATTTCGTCTTCAGTAACTTGTCCGCTGTCATATCCAGTGCTGCTCATCAGTTAGCGTCTTCTGTCATTTTTAGCGCGCGACAGCATATAGCATATATGCTTAGTGTTTCGGAGGCAATAACAGCTAAATGAATGAAGATAGACCCGTATTGTCATGGATGGAATTGTAGCCCACTAAATGTACTTTCCAGCGATGTATAGATTGCATTGATACTGCAAGGCGTTCCTCGGCTAGGAGGTGTCAAACAACGGTGAGATGGCAAAAACAAGTCTTCATACACACACGGCTGTCACGCGCTTACCTGACGTTAGCTAGGCTTTCTTGTTTCTTCTTCACTTCTGGCATGCGCCCTTAGGAGTGCGTAGCACCAAACACAGACATCAATCTCCAGAGTGGACGATTCTGAGCCACATCAATTGCTTCATTCTTCTGTACGTCATGAAATACAGTGTGGATGAACTGATGCTGCTTCACTGTTACTGTATTGTCATTTCAGAACAGCCTCCGTACGCAGGACTTGACATGGGAACGTGTTAGGTCTCAAGTCGACCACATCATCTGGCCTGATGGCAAGAGAATTATTCTTCTGGCCGAGGTTTGATGATGACGATGCTCGTGTAGAAATTAACACCGTCTCAGTATATGCAGAGTGTGCGATGATTACTTTTGAGAGATTAGAGAAGAAAAATTTACTGATTATCACAGAATGTTATCACTGTTTAGGCTTGTGTGTTGTTTTTGACTCTAGTTAGTTATACTTCTGTCAATATCAGCCAAGAGAATAGATTAGTTGAGAAGTTCATATCCTGTAAGAGGTAATATTGACTGAGTAGAATGTTATAAAACCTACTTACTTCTGCTACTTCAGTTCAATTAACCACCTTAGCAGTCTGTCGTCTCCTCCTTACCAAGGTATTATGGCTTGAAAACAAAGATGGTAAATGATATTAATAATAATGACAATGATGACAATAGATTTGTATGGTGCTGTCAGGTCTAACTAGTGGTGTTCTTACGGAAAACGTATTATGTATGATTTAAAGGTTTGGATCGTTAACCACTAAATCTTCACAGAGGTGTATGTTTGTGTCGATGTGTTTAGGGTCGTTTGATCAATCTGAGCTGTTCTAGTGTACCGTCATTTGTCACGTCCATTACGACTGCGACTCAGGCCCTCGCGCTTATCGAGTTGTTTAATGCACCGAATGGTCGCTACAAGCAGGACGTCTACCTGTTACCAAAGAAGATGGGTAAGAACTCAAAGTGCTTGTTGGATCTGACAGTGCTGGTGATTTTTCCTTGCGACTTTGTATAACTACATAGAACCATGCGTTCCATTAATTAACGCTCTGACACCCAATGTTGCCATGTAGTTACAGCTATAAAGCATTCTGTGCCAAACCGGGTTAAGGCGTCATTTGTAATTTTTGACATCCGGGCACTCTGACACTCAGAGCTGAGCACCAGAGTGTCTGGATATCAAAAATTACAAATGACGGCTTAACCCGGTCTGGCTCAGGATGCTTTATAGCTGTACCCTTATGGCAACAGTGGGCATTAAAGGATTAAGAGTGAAATTTTTGTAACCCTAACTGTCGGTCAGGTCAGAGTGGTTTTAAGTGGCCAAAGTGCAAAATGCTATGTTGCATACCGTTTAATGTGAAAAAATTAGTTGGAACTAGGATGTGACAAAATTCGAATTCGAATTCTGGCGAATTTTTTGAACATTTTCACCGCATTCGACATTCATTGAGTCGTCGAATGCGAATTCGCGGTTTGTTTACATTCCGCAAATGTTAACAAATGCGGCAACTAACTTTAACATAACATGTTTTTGAATACGGCATGATGTGTGCATTTTAGTAACATTCGCATTCGTACGGATTTCTACATTAAAATTTGCATTTGGCGAATGTGAATTTTGATTAACTCCGTCACATCCCTAGTAGGAACAGAGTAAACATGTGGTTATGCTGGGTTGAAAAGAGGTGGAAGGGACACCTTTATTCATCTGTGAAAGATCTCCAAGCCTGCTGCTGCTTATGTTATATGTAAAAACTGTTCTGAATCCAAGGAGCAGCGACCATAAAAGACTTCACCTAAGTGAACCAAGGGCTGAACAGGGCAGTCGTTGCCGGCAGAACGGAGAGGTTGGTGAATAGGAAGAACAGCTGACTGGATGGTGGTATGATGGTGTGGAGGACTTGGTATAGGGATCCAGAACTGATGGGGCTTACTGAGTACATCCAATAAACGAACTAACTAAACATCTGCGGTCAAAAGTCAGTCGTGCAGGAGCATTGAGAAAGAGTGGAGACAGTGCTGATACGGAGGTTGACTAACATGCTGTTGCCATAAACCAGCCCTAAAATGACAAGAGTAATCACCATTCACTAGAGTGGACTCTGTGAAGTCTTGGCTGAATCTAGCTAAACGTCATCACCCATGACAAGATGTATTGTGTGTGTTGGTGTTTGTCTGATGTTCGTGCGTTGTGTTGGTAGAGTACTGAACACGGCTTGTTTGTGTGTGACAACAGATGAATACGTGGCCAGTCTTCACCTGCCGAGCTTTGACGCTCACCTCACCGAGCTGTCGGATGATCAGGCTAAATACCTCGGCCTCGGCAAAGCCGGACCATTCAAACCAAACTACTACAGGTAACAACACCTCTGCGAGCTTGTAGGGCTCACTAGTGAGAACAGTAACGTTGTACGTACCAGATTTCTTGTTAGTTTTAAGCAGTTTGTGCTTCGTGGTGTTCAATCATCGTTTAAATGAGAGATAATTGTCTGTTTAAACTGGTACAAAATTGAACAGTAACTGAACAAAAATGGCACACAGAATGGCAGCGATAACAAATTCTAATGTTTACGCTTTTTTCGGTGAAGTTTAATGCAAAGTTGATGGAAGTTATTGTTAGCCAAGGCGAGTTAACGTTGGTGAATTAACAACATTCACGTTAGATTCACGGCAAAATACAAACATTGTGTGATGCATAGAGTTTACTATCAACAGGGCTCCCAGTTGTCCTGAAATTCCTGAAATTTCATAGATGTCCTGAAATTAGAAATTGTCCTGAAATTTTACTCATTTGGTCAGATTGTCCTGAAATTGACCTTTGTTATGCTGTCGTAACGGCATTGCCATTTTATACACTTTTTTACAAGTCATGACTACGATTATGTTGGTGACATCGAGTATCAAGTAATGTTCTCTCTTGTGACGTTTTAATGTTTTATGTGTAACATCGCCTTAGTAACATTTTTTGGACTGCAGTACTGATCTGCTTCAATGAATAACATTCATGAGCACATAAAAATGTGATTTTTCTGTGTCTTGAGCCTTGTGAAACTGACAAAAATGTCCTGAAATTGTCCTGAAATTTTCTATAAAAAAATTGGGTCCTGAAATTTCACTTCTTGTTGCTGGGAGCCCTGTATTAATGAACAAAAAAGATAGTTAGGAGAGAGATTTATTTCTTAGACTTATGCTAATGCTGCAGTTGCACCCCAACCCCCTCCACCTCCCAACATTCGTGACAGGCCCGAGTGTCAACCGGTTATAAAATTAAACGATGGAAAATCCTGTCACATTTTATGCTCGGGTAGAATTATGTGTAAACGATAAAACTTGTGACTGCTGTGGCACTTGATGCCAACTCACGGCTGGTCGTCAGTCAGCAGTTTCACAACGGACTAATAAACGACCAGCAGTCGTGATTGTTATCATTGTTTGTAACGGTAGTGCAGATATAGGTTGTGTGAGTTTGGGAACTTGATAAGTTATCTGTGGTTTGAAATAAATGAACCCCATGTCATGTCTCTTTGCTTCACAGTATGTAGCTGAAAACTACGTCCGTTGCTTGATGCCAGTGTTGTGTGTTTGTGTTTCAGATACTAAATGTCGTTTGGTCGGGCGCTGAGAAGATCATCATAGGATTGATACATGTTCTTCTGTGATCTACGAAGGGTCTTATTAGGAAGTAGCACGCGGTGCAGCAATCTGTGTCGTCTGATGCCGTGGTTTGCCGTACATGTGCGCCTGTCCTCGTTCTGTCATTGCTTCGTGCTGCTACTGTTAACAAGAACTTAAACAGTTTGTGCGTTTTCCTGAAACTTTATCTCTTGAGTCAACAGTTTGCAGAACGACTTTTTTCCAATAAAAATTTGTGATCTTTACTAGGGACCTGCGAATCGTTTTTTTTCGTTCGAATCGAATCTCGAATCGAATCGGCCGTCCGATTCGATTTCGAATCGAATATTCGAATCGAATCGGCCGTATACCAAAAAAGCCGTAACACAGCATAACGGACTTCAGGCGTACCCTACAGCCTGTTACACTTACAGCGAATATTTAATCCATCGGTATTTTGTATTTGTGACGAACGAGAGTGATGTATACGGACTGCGGAACTCCGAACTGAGTACTTGTTTATTTCAATTCAGTCATAAAACGTGTCAAACAATGCTGTTGTACGCTTATTTTACTCCCAAAGTCGACTGTAAACGCAAATTTAACCACCTCAAATCGTCTCTTTACGAATGACGATTGACAGCGCGGACGATTCGAAAATTTCGAATCGGACAATCAATACAAATCGAATCTCGAATCGGACGTACGATTCAAAATCGAATCGAATCACGAAGCTTCGCAGGTCCCTAATCTTTACGGTGTACGACTGCACAAGCATTTCAGTCGTATTACTGGCCTAGAGTTGCTAGTGAATAAACTGAATCTTTAAAGTTTAAATATAAATCCTTCAGCTCTGTACCTTCGTTATTTCGTATGCTTGTACTGTTCTACATGCATTTTGCGTTATGAAGCATTTTTGATCGTCAGTGACTGCTGGCGCCTGTTTAGTATTTTATGTATTTATCTAATCTACTCTGCTGTTCCTGGTGTCTTTTGTTTTCTTAGTAAACTGAAGAAGTTCAGGGTTCATACAGTTGTGGAAAAACCTGGGAATTTGACGTTTTTGCGTGTCCACTATCCAGGTTTAAAATGTTGCCCAGATTGCTGAAATTTTTGTGGTCCAAAACTAACATAAAGTCACTAACTTTGTGTACAGTTATTTTCCTGTGTAGCCTTTTCCAGACGTGTGGTGTGTAATTGAATATTGCTGTTATTGAATACAGATGTCTGGAAAATCCTTGAAAATTGATCGTACGACCCCTTGGTCCTGGCAAAACAGTGCCTATCTGTCTGTATTTGGTAATTTCAGTTACCTTTGTTAGCAACCTGTCACCTTCGATGGCTCGACGGTTGGTTGTGACGCTGGCTGACTTGTGTATAAATGCTTGTGGCTTTGACTCGTGGGCACATAAATGCTGTGTTTTACTGCTGTTGTATTTAGTCTGAGTAAAATCCTGATGCATTTGTCATGTTCTGTATTTAGAACATGTCACACTGCAAGCACTGTGTGTATCAGTGTTTCACTGATGCACTGGTGTATTGGAGCTGGCTGTATTCCTGTATTGCCAGCTGGTGATGACACTAATATGTCAATATTTGCGTGTTTATTCCCACACTTTATTGTGCTTAGTTTCAACTGCATATGCTACAGACATCATAATAATAATGATGAAAGTAATCCGAGCGTTGCTACCTCAGTGTGTAGACATGAAAACAGTAATACAGCGGCACTGCACTTAATGGCCTTGTCTGATAACATGGTGTGCCTCAATAGTCGACAGTAATCAGTCGCTTTGAGTGAGAAGAAGCATTCAGCATGTTGTGTGCATATATATGGGCTTGTGTCAGTCTTGGACTGTTACAGGTACTTCAACACACTTCACTGAATGGCTGTTACTTTATTCTTCGGCTTAAAGCACTGTCCTCCAGTCATGGAAGGTTATGAAAAGTCACGGAATTTAGCAAGACTATCTTAAGCCTTAAAAAGTGTGAAAAATAACATCAGTCATTGACAAGAAAGACTAGCTGATGCAAAGCTAACTGTGCAACAGCAGTGCGTGCATGAAGGCCCCTAGCAAAGAAATCAGCAGCAACTCAACAATATGCAATTTCCTGTTGATGGTTAATAGAAACAGACTATTACTTTCCATTTGCAAGATATTTCCACATATAGAGGTTGAACAGTGCCATTTTCGCCCACTGTATTGTGATCTCCGACTCTGTAGCGGAGGAACGAATGTAGATTCGTTTAGCCGTTGATTCCTCCCAAATCTGTGAAATTCCGAGACAATATAGCAGTTTAAGGTCATTGACCTGGTGCAAATCGAAAGCAAATGTGCACCTTCCTATTAATAATTAATAGTAATTGTGGATGTATCTTTTGCATAAAGCATGAAAATATTGTTTTCCCACTTCACCCTTGTTTGCTGCCCCACTAGAGAGAACATGTCAGAATTTCTGGATGAAATTTATCCCGGAAAAACTAGAGCAATGGAGGATTGGTCACTAATGACCACCAATAGGAAATAGCCGATGGCGAATTTAATGGTCGCGTGACGAATGATGTCACATAACCCTGAAAGTCCGAAGTCATGATCCCAATACGCTTAGGGCCCAATATCTCTGGAGATTATATTGCTGGAGATTATATTGCTAATTACTCAACAGTCTGCTGTGAGGCAGCACAGTCGGCTATCCTAGCGACGGCTTGTCTTGTTGACTGATCCACCCATGTGACGGACGGATGATAGCATATAGCGTGCTCTGCATATGTGCTGTCATGCGCTAAGAGTTAGGCCTATGTTAAAATGGGATGGCATTGGGTTTGGCTGTGTCTTAGCATGCATTGGCATCACCCTTAGCTTCATTTCACAAAGTCTGATGGCAACATTTCTGTTCACTCTAGATGGTGTGTTATTGTTTTATTATGTTTCAAAGTCTTATAAGCTCAGAGAGATGAAAGACCCACATTGATGTTTACATATGTGGATAATGTTGTTTATGTATTACCTGTACTGTATTATTTAGGACGTACACTTGGTTCAACTGTATCGTCTTTGTGGATCTGTTGTGTGTATTTTACTGCTAATTTATGCAGATATTATGAAGTAGAGTTAGAGGAGCATGGCTGTCTGACAGTCTGTAGGGTACTTATGTAAGTTATTTGTGGCCAGAGTGCATATTGATAATTGTTGCCTTGGTTTTGATTGCAATGGAAAGTATTGCTGCTATGAGAATATCTTTAATCGTTGTGTGATACCAAAATGCATGCTCCTAGGCCTGATGACGTTAAATTGCATGTATAATAAACTTAAACTCTCTCAGGCATGATACAGCCGCTACTTGCATGCTCAAAATGCCATTAAACCCTAACCATCCATCCATATCTGTTTCATTATGTCTCGTGACATCTATGGGTCTACCAGCTGAGGTGATGAACTTGCAGGTTTTGAGAACTGCCTGAACCTTCTTAGATTATACACCCAATATACCCATGATTTTAGCTTCCTGTGATCTTTGCCTTGATACTGTCCATGACTGTTGATCAAGTTTCAGACTGTTACATTGAAATTGCCTGTGTTGTCCTAGTTTCACCATTCACACCTTTACTAATTGACTAGCTGTCTGTCTGTGTTTCAAAGTCCGGTGTTATGCCTGTGCGTTTGTAGTCTGGAGTCTGCTCAGAACTATTTGACATTCAGCATTGTTGTTTTATTTTTGTATTGTAAGCATCAGTTAGCACAATGCGTTGCCATTATAATTAACCTCATTAGACTTTGTATGTTTTGCTCAGACTCTATGCTATTATATGCTAATATTCACCTGATGTGATACGCTGTGTATTTGACGCACTCACATAAAGTGCACATTTCAGTGCTGTTTTGGCGTTTCACAGCTTCCGTACACACCAGTGACACGGCAAGTGATGCTCTTTTATTGGCTTTAATATTTATTGCAGAAGTACTCCGTAGCCCATTGCCTTGTGTAATTGAACAGCATTTGAATGAATCCATCTCCCATTTCCATGCAGTTGTTCACTAGTTGCTGTGTGTTATTTGTATTGAAGTGAACCGGTGGTGGCCTGCGTCTGCTGTATTTTGCAATAAGCGTACGTGTTTGTATGTTTTGAATTGATCTGATCAAGCATGCGGCTCGATGCCGTTCAGCTTCTGCAGTTGAATTATCGCACCATGGTTGCTAATTGATTGCAGTAAGAAATCCAGCATGTGTTGTTGTCCAGTTAACTGCACACTGTAATCGTGTTTTGAAAACGGCGACATTTGTGTGCGCGCACTTGTGATTGTCCCACTGGAGTTGCATAAGCAGCACTATGCAGTGCCTGCAGTAGGCCTACTGCGATCATTGATGCATGTTGTATGCCACTGAAGAATATGAACTGCCATGCAAAACGTGACTTTTTGTGTAGCTTTTTCTGACCTGAACTTTTTGCCATTTTGAAGTAAACCAGAGTATGAATAAAGTCAGTTCTGCTGATAATCTGAACATATCGACCTTTATTCGGACATCGCCAGACCAGCATACAACACTCGACCTCGGCGAACTTCAACAGCCGCAGACAGAAGTGAACTGTCTACAAACTGATCACATTTCCAGCCAGTCGGTCCCTTCAAGTATGCAGTAACAACAACCATCGTCAGTACATGATGCCGGGCGCATTCAACACGAGTTACTACAAACGACAGTGTCAGCTGTACCAGTATAACCATTCCAAGATGGGCACTTACACAATAACACAGCACTCAAGTCACAGGCAGTATAGTGGCTGACAACTGTTTTACAATAGTCAAGACAACCACAGCTGCCTTAGAAACTGTCACGTCTGTCCGAATTGGTGTCATTAACTGTGTACGAGACTGAAAGCCAGTACAGTTGGATGTATTGGTGCGTTGTCAAACTTGACAGCCTGAGAGGTTCGGTTGAAAGTGGAATAGTGGGCGTTTTAGGGGAAAACAACGGAAAGGGACAGTGAATGAACCAACCATAGTAGATTTCAGTCTAGCACAATATCGGCGCAAACTTCAGGTATTGCTGCAACTCGGCTGTTCAGAAACGGCGTCAATGCTGCCCCGAAGTATTTGTTTTTGTGTGATTCTATTTTTTAATATTTTTTTGCTTTTTTGCATTAGTAGTCACAAATTCACTACAAATAGACACTACGACAACAGATGTCACAACATCAAACTAACAGTATAAGAAGATATAGAAGAGCAGCTGATTGTCAGTATGTAAGTGATATTAAACGTCATGATGAACAAAAAGCTATTTCATTGTCCAGATGTCACACGTCCATAGCCGACGGTTTCATCAAGGCGTTCAATGTGACATGTGGAGAAGAAATGGCATGCATTTATTCTGTAAAACGTTTTGATTTATTTGCCTATGAATTTTTAGAACTGTTCAAAATCAGCAACCAGCAAGGTATCTTTTGTCACAGTAGTTACAAATTAACTAGACACTACGACAATGTTTGTCACAACATCAAACTAATAATATAAGAAGATATCACAGAGCAGCCGCTTGTCACCTATGTAAATGATATTAAATGTTAACTGTGATGAACAAAAGCTATTTCATTGTCCAGATGTCACACGTCCATAGCCGACGGTTTCATCAAGGCGTTCAGTGTGACATATGGAGAAGAAATAGGGTGCATTTTATTCTGTTAAAAGTTTTGATTTATTTGCCTGTAAATCTTTCAAACGTTTGGAAACTGAAAACAGTATATAAGAAGATATCACAGAGCCGCTTGTCAGTATGTAAATTGTGATTGACGAAAGCTATTTAATTGTCCGCATGTCACACGTCCATAGCCGATGGTTTCATCAAGGCGTTCAATGTGACTTGGGGAGAAGAAATAGCGTGCATTTATTCTGTAAAACGTTTCGATTTATTTGCCGATGAATCTTTGAAACTGTTTTTAAAAAACGATTTAATTGGATGCAAGGGTTCGCCAGACACACGTCCATAGCCGACATTAAAATATCAAGGCGTTCAGTGTGACTGGTGAAGCGTGCAAACCAATAGTTTATAGGCTGCTTCAACGGCTAAGACGTACAACATGTAAGGCACATAAAATGTACAGAGTTTATTATCATTTTGGGGTAGCATAGCCGACGATGAACATCAACGGGCTCAATGCAGTGTGAAATTAATTTTTATCAGAAAAAATTCGAAAAATCTGGTTTCAACGTTAAAAATATTCAGAAAAGTATTCATTTTTATTGAATGCCAGAAACAATGAATTTTACATCAGCATTTCATAAACAGCAGTTGTGAGGAGTTGATTTTAAATTCGTTCGTGCCTTGCCGTGAGCTGTCAGAAACGAAACTACTGCAACTACATAACAAAGTCAAACAGTAATGAGTCCGGTGTGATGCGGACGACGCTTACATCACCATGGCGACAACAGCCGCGATGGCGAGTAGGCTGAGTGATGCCACGAGATTGACTGCAGCCGATTCGCTCTGTCCCTGCAGCACGAAGTTATTGCATTTGTCGTTCGTGCAGCACTTGGAACACAGCTGCAACACATCCAATTCCACCATTACATCCAGACAGTTGGATCAGCGATTTATGCCTGATAAACATACGTCTCCGTTTCTAAAGCGTCTACGACTAAATATACACTTGAACTACAATCGGCCACGGAGTCAACTAGGCGTGACTAAATGTCATGCAAGTTATTTTCCTTGCTGTAGAATCATGGATTTCTGAGAAAAGGCTAGATCTTGGCCTTAGCTTTGGTCTTGCAGCCTTGCTCTTCAGATCTCAACGTGTATCTC
>Ga0056114_1000366_pt1 | contig 14993 bp, 13 predicted proteins | sample WorMetHERISLAND1_FD_77005 | JGI IMG/M metagenome (GOLD analysis project Ga0056114, IMG submission 77005) | Marine gutless worms symbiont microbial communities from Max Planck institute for Marine Microbiology, Germany - Olavius loisae HERON... ...
CCGTCGTCGCCGCCACAAAGTGCTCCATCAAACGATCACGCTTCCAACCACTGAGCCGGCTTCTTCTCGCATACATCCTGCAATCCTAGCCCAAGCATCTCGCTTAGCTAGGACAGCCCCCATAATTATTCCAGCCGGATTGACCAGGCCGGCAAGCGAGCGAAGCAACTCGTAGCCCAGATCCTGACGTTTTCCAGGATGGGGCCGACCGAACGAAAGGGTTTCGATCTGGTCCCGGTCGTCGACGAGGCGCTCAATCTGCTGCGCGGGTCCTTGCCGGCATCGACCCGGATCGTCACGAATTTCGGTGTCGAACGTGCCCCGGTCGTTGGCAACTCGGGTCAGTTGTCGCAAGTCTTGATGAACCTGGGCGTCAATGCCAATGACGCCTTTGACGGCGGCGACGGCCAGATCGCGATTTCCATCGATCTGGTGAGTGGCGACGATCCGGTGCTGGACGCGCTCCGGTCGAAATCGCCCGGCGAACAGAAGGAACGGGTTGAGATCACGGACGTGAAACCGCGCGGTCAGCAACTGCTCGTTGGCGCTCTTGGCGGCGTGTCCGACTGTCTGCGCATTTCGGTCGCCGATGACGGATCGGGCATCCCGTCGGATGTTTTGGCTTCCATGTTCGATCCCTTCTTCACGACCAAGGAAATGCGCAAGGGAACCGGGCTCGGCCTGTCCGTGGTCCGCACGATCGTATCTTCCCACGAGGGCGCCATGCGCGTCTCCACCGCGGAGGGCGAGGGAACCACCGTCGAGGTCTACCTGCCGTCGGCAGACCGTAGCGTCGAACTGAGAAGCGGTGACGACGTGTCGGCAATTCCCAAGGGTCACGGCCTGGTTCTGGTCATCGACGACGAGAACGACGTCGCCGACATGCTGTCGATCGGCCTGGAACGCCTAGGGTACGAGGTCGCCGTCGGCCGCGACGGCAAGGAAGGCCTGGAAATCTTCCGCGAGGCCGAGGCGGACTGGCGCGGTGCCATCGTCGACCAGGTCATGCCGGAAGTCCGCGGGATCGACGTCATCGGCGAGATCAAGAAACATCGCCCCGACATGCCCTGCATCCTGTGTACGGGCTACAGCGATACGCTGACCGAGAAAAAGGCCCTGGACAGCGGCGTCGACGCGTTCTTCTTGAAACCCGTCACGGCGGAAACCCTCGGCCGCAAACTGGGTGACCTTCTCGGCGATTGAAGCGGAAGTTCGGCCACGGTCGAAACACCGTTCGGTGCACCCCCATGGGGCGGTGTCTCGCGCCGTCGAGACACCGTTTCACCCGTAGATCATTCCGCCGGCTGCGCTTCGCTCGCCGTTTCCCCGCCGGTTTCGCCCGCCTGCTCGTTCATCACCTGTTCGGCCCACAGGTCGTGGTGTTCGATGGCCCAGTTCTCGTCGACGTAGCCGGTGGTCATACTTTCCAGCGAACCCTCGATTCCGACGGTGCCGACGTAGATGTGGCCCAACGCCGGCGCGATGACGATCACCGCCGCAGACGCGTGGATGATCTGGGCGACCCTGAGCCAGTCCGGATCCTGGGCCAGCGACGGGAAGTCGAGAAGGATGCCGGTGACCGAGAGCGCCGCGCCGCCCAGCATGGCGACCCAGAACCAGATCTTTTCCCCGCCGTTGTATTTCCAGGAACTGGCGTGCTCGCCCAAGAACCCGCCGGCCTTGGCGAACCACTGGAGATCGACCTTCGTCGGCAGGTTATCCTTCACGTATTGGATGAACATGACGATGAGGGCGAAAATGAAGACCGGTCCAAGCCAGATGTGAAGGTGCATGGAGCCGCTGGCGATATAGGAGAAGACGACCTTGCCGAAGATCGGCTGGAGGATGAATTTGCCGAACATTAGGACCAGGCCGGTGCAGGCGAGGACGACGAAAATCACCGCCACCGACCAATGGACCAGGCGCTCGGCGGGCGTGAATCGCGGAATGTTCCGTCCGGAGCGGCCGTTGTCGATGAGGACGATGCCGCGGAACGAGGCGAAGGCGAGGATGGCGAGGAGCACCGCCAGCAGCAGGTAGCCGCCGTAGCGCTTGACGATGCCGTTTTGCGCCGCCCGCCACGCCTCGCCGCCCATGTCGACGAGCACCGGCGTGCCGACCCCGGTCCCGCCCAAGGTGAAAGCGTCGCCGCGCCGGACCTGGCGCCACAAATCGGAATCACTTTGATTGCCGAGGGTTCCGCCGGGTACGCTCCCTTGCGGAACTGCCTGGCCCTGATCCGGGACCCGGACGTGGTTATCCGCTTGGCCATTCGGAACCGCTACGCCGAAGGATAAGATCACAACCACCAGAAACGTGGCGGCAATGCGAAAAGTCCGCGCCATTTCACCCGATCGCGGCGCAGACTCGCTGAGCTTGGCATTCATTGTGTCCCTCCCATCACAACAACCACCCAATACCGTTCTTATCAGAAATACGACTCTTATCAGAAATACGACACCACAGGAACGCCTTTGGCGTCGTTCCCATTCAAAGCACTTGTTCTAGCGTCACCCGTTTAACCACAATCCACTCCAACTTAAACGGCCAAGGGTCGTCACTCATATGCCGTAGATCGGTTAGTCCTCCGGCGGCAGATCGCCGGCCTCGCGCGCCATGCGGCGCGCTTCTTCGCGCTCGCGCAGGTAATCGTCCGTCGTCCGCGGCATAGGGCGCACACCCTCGGCCATGGGGTCGTTTCCGGCCTCCGCCATGTCGATGACCCGGCAGTCCTCGCACATCCTGAGCCGGTTGAGTGCCGCCTCGTCCGAGAACATGGGGTGGCCCTTCAGCTTCTCGACCATGGAGTTGATTGTCGACTCCGTCCCGAAAGGCTTGCTGCAGCGGACGCATTCGAAAGGCTGTTCTTCCTTGATGGTGCGCAGGTTGCGGGCCTCGCCGGTGAAATCCAGTCGCGGCTCCAGCGAGATGACATTTTCGGGGCAGGTCGCCTTGCACAGCCCGCATTGGATGCAGGTCTCCTCCAGGTACCTCAGCTGCGGCATGTCCGGGTTGTCGGCGAGCGCGCCGGCCGGGCAGGCGCCGACGCAGGACAGGCAAAGGGTACAGCCCTCGACGTCGACGACGACGGTGCCGAACGGCGCGCCATCGGGCAAGGCCATGACGTCGACCGGCTCGGGCGCCTGGCCGTGGAGATGGCCGAGTGCCAGAGAGACCAGGCTCCGCTTGCCGCCCGTGGAAAGAAATGTCGCGGCCTCGATGGCACCGATTTCGGCGCCCACGGCCAGCCGGGCGCCCACGGCCGCCGGGTCCCGCTCGCTGATCACGTCGAGCCGGGTATTTTCATAACCCAATCCGACGAGAATGGCGTTGGCGAGATCGACATTGCCATTGACGCTCTCGAGCTCGTCCATTTTCTCCGGCGGCATCACCACCGAGATGCGGCTGTAGCCGTAGGCGACGGCCGACAGCAGGAACTCGAGGCCGGCCTGGGCCACGGAATTGACGGCAAAGGGGATCACCGATGCCGGCAGCCCGTCACCGAAGCGGGCCAGGGCCGCGATCAGATCCTCCCCGAAGTCGCCGTCGTGGACGAGCAGCCGGGGGGCCGTCCCGCCGGCATCCCGATAGGTTGAACCAAGCGCGCGCAGGCGCGTCAGCAGGTGATCGACGTTCGGCAGAAGGTAACTGACGGCGCCGGTCGGGCAGACCCCGGCGCAATTGCCGCAGCCGGCACAGATGTTGGCGTCGTAGGCGACCTTTTCGCCGGCCGGCGATACGGCGCCCGCCGGACAGACATCGATGCATTTCGTGCAGCCGACGATGCCGCTCCTGGCATGGGCGCAGATGTCCGGATCGTAGGACACGTATTGCGGTTTCTCGAAGGTGCCCGTAAGGCCCGCCAATTCGAACAGCGCCGTCATCACGGCGGCCGGATTGCCCGGCTCCGGATTGAAGTACCCGTCGCGCTTGTCAGGTGAGGTCACCAGCGGCGCGCCGCCGCCGAGGTCGAGTATCAGGTCGAACTCGAACTCACCACCGTCACCGGCCGGCTCGAACTTCAGCGACTGGCGCGACGATGGTGTATAGGTGGCGACATCGGCCAGGGTCACCGAGAAGGCGCCGAGATGCCCGGAAACCGAGCGCGCGGTACCGGAAAAGACCGGAAACTGGGAAACGCCCGGCGGCGTGAATTCCCCGTCGGGCTTGAGCAACAACGTGACCGTCAAGGTGCGGGCCAATGTCTCGGCTGCGTCCCAGGCCTTGTCGTCGCTGCCGATGACCAAAACCGACCCGCCGCTCTCCAGCTCGACGGTGCCGGTGATCGGGCGGGGCAGTGTCGCTTCGGCGAGGAGCGCCAGGGCTTTCGGTGTCGCTTGGTCGCCCTCGCTCGACCAACCGGCCTTCTCGCGGATATTGGTGAAGCTCAGTTCGCCTTCGAACCCGAGATCCTCGGCGGTCTCGAGAAACAAGGGCGCTTCTTGCGTGCAGGCGACGACGACGTCACCGCCGGCCGACTTGAGGGTTTCTTCGAAACGCCCGAGTTGGGCGCGACAGAGGTGGGTGGCGACGTCAGTTGCCTCGCCGTCGCAGGCCTTGGCGATTTGGCCGGCGGCGAGCGGCATGCTGCCTTCACAATCGCATACGCATACCGTCTTCCCGTTGAACTGCATGGACGTTGCCTCCCCCATTGCCCACCAGGCGTCCATTAATCACGGCGGCGTCCGTATTCGCCAGGACATTCACTTTTTCCGCTCGCGTCCTTAAATATAGGATAGAACATTTCCAAGTCGAGGTCGGAGCAACCGCTTTCGATCCGTTTGGCGCCAAGTCGGGGGAGGAAACGACATGGCCGATGCGGTGATCGAGTTAGGCGTCGTTATCGAACGACGTGAAATCGACAACCCTTGGCAGGATTTCGATTACCGCCCGGTCGCCGTCTTCGCCGGTGCCGGGCCGACCGACGATTGGCGAGCGTTGGAACGCGGCGACGGTTGGACCCGCTTCCATGCGGCAACCTTGCCCCTGGAGCTCTTCAGGGGCGAGACCGAGGGCTACAAGTCGAACCTCGCTCAAGACCCGCCCAGCGTTTACGTCGTGCTGCGCCCCGGCGAGGAAGCCGACGAAGCCGATGTCGAGCCCTTCCTGATCACGGTCTGTCCCTATGAGGCGGCCGGTTATACGGAAAGCGGCGACGAACTGGTGGAAGGAGTCACCATGCCGGCGGAAGCGAGGCAGCTGGTCGAGGCGTTCGTCGAGGCCCATCACGTGGATGAGCCGTTCAAGAAACGCAAACGCAAGGGCGTTCGGCGTGAAGTCATGGGCCGTCGGCCGGGCCTGATACGGCGCACGGGCAACTGATCCCATGATCGAGGAAAAACCGCTCAGCCGGTGGTCGAGGTTAAAGACCGAAAAACGCACCCAGGCCGCCGAGCAAGCGCCGGCGGAACTCGAGGAACCGGCGGTCGGTCCTTTGCCGGCGCCGGTTGCGGAAGCCGACGAACCGGATGATGCGGATGTCGATCTGGATGCCTTGGCCGAGCAGCACGACCTCCCGGCCGTAGATACGCTCACCGCAGAGTCGGACTTTACCCGGTTCATGGCCGACGGCGTGCCGGAGCTTTTGCGCAAGGCGGCGCTGCGAAAGCTGTGGCGCTCCTCTCCCGTGTTCGCCGTCCTCGACGGTCTCAATGACTACGACGAGGATTTCAACAAGATCAACAAGTTGCTCGATGTCGCGGACACGATCGCCGAATCCAAATCGAAAGCCGCTGATCCGTTCGACGATTCCGAAGACATCAGTGATGCCGATGAAATCGTCGATGACGAAATGGAACAAGTGCCAAGACAGAACGACACGAGTTCCCGTGACGTGGATCAAGCGAAAACCCATGCTCAGGTTGACGAAATGCCCGAAAAGGACGCTTAAGGCGGGTCGATAGAAGGGCTGAAACCCTAGGGTTTGGGGTTTAGCGGCGATCGAACCAGTTGACCCGTTCACGGATATAAAGGACAATCCGTACTAAGGGAGGATTCGAATAAACTCGGCAACGCTTGCGAGTGCCCCATATGGGTGATCAGGCGTAACGGGTGGTTCAAAACCAGTTCAACGGGTGGTTCAAGACCAGTTCGAAGACTCGTTCATCGTTACCAGGTGCTGGAGACGGGATGAACGAAGGCAGGGAAGACGAACAACAACGGGACGGCGTCCCGCCCTCTGAAGAAGACGGATTTCGCGCGTCCTATTACGCGCTCTTGTCGCGGCTTCTCGTTGAACCGCCGACGGCGGAGACGCTTGGCGTGTTACGCGGCCTCGAGGGTGACGACAGCTCGCCGATCGGCCAGGTGCTGTCAACGCTGGCCAAGGTGGCCAATACGGCGACAGGCGAAAGCGCCGAGAACGAATACACGGAACTCTTTTATGGCAAGGGGCAGGGCGGCGAAGTCCTGCCTTACGCATCCTACTACCTGACCGGGCTCGTTTACGACAAGCCGCTGGCCAAGCTCCGGGGCGACATGCAGGAACTCGGATTGGCCCACGCCGGCAAGACGGGCGAACCGGAGGACCATGCCGGGTACATCCTGGAGATGATGCATTCGCTGATCGTCACTGCTGAACCGGGAACCGACGACGCCCGGCAGCGGCAGTTCTTCGACGATCATATCGCGCCCTGGATGGGCAAGTTTTTTGAGGATTTGGAGGCAGCCGAAGCCTCGGTGCTCTATGCACCGATCGGCGCCTTGGGGCGGCTGTTCGTCGCCATCGAGGCGGATGCTTTCAAAATGGCGGCATGAGAAGTCGCCGACGACCCGGCGGCGTGGTGCCGCCTACTGCCCGGCGGCATGAGGCCGCCAGACCGGGATTGCGAGACGCTCCCGGTTTTAATGGTCTGACTATGGGGAGAAGTGGTGATGGATAAACCTGAACCTCTTGCCCGACGCGATTTCTTCAAGAAAGCGGGATTGACGGCTGGTGTTGCCGGCGTCGCCGCCGCGGGAGCGGTGAGCGAGGCCAAGGCCGCAACCCCTTCCGGGAAGGAAAATGTCGGGTACCGGGAGACCGAGCACGTGAAGACTTATTACGAGCTCGCCCGATTCTGACTTAAGGGAGGAACCACCAAGCATTTAGCGTGAGGAGAAGCAGATGCTTATCAAGAAAACAGACGGGGTTGCGAAAGGCCCCCGTTTGAGAGAGGCACTTTCGAACGCCGTGGGGGGCGCCGTCGACCGGCGTACGTTCCTGAAGCGCTCGGGTCTCGCGGTCGGGGGTGCGACCCTCGCCGCCGCCACACCGGCCGGTGTGGTCAAAAAGGCAAAAGCCGCAACGCCGATGCCGGACACCGCCAAGGTGAAATCGGTCTGCACCCACTGTTCGGTGGGCTGCACCGTCATCGCCGAGGTCGACAAGGGCGTGTGGACGGGCCAGGAGCCCGGTTTCGACAGCCCGATCAACCTGGGCAGCCACTGCGCCAAGGGCGCTGCGGTCCGCGAGCATGCGCATAACGAGCGCCGGCTCAAGTACCCGATGAAGCTCGAAGGCGGCCAGTGGAAGAAGGTTTCGTGGGAGCAAGCCGTCAACGAGATCGGCGACAAGATGCTCGACATCCGCAAATCTTCCGGTCCCGATTCCGTCTACTGGCTCGGCTCGGCGAAGTTCAACAACGAACAGAGCTACCTGTTCCGCAAGTTCTACGCCTTCTGGGGCTCCAACAACGGTGACCACCAGGCGCGGATCTGCCACTCGACGACGGTGGCCGGTGTCGCCAACACCTGGGGTTACGGCGCCATGACGAACTCGTACAACGATATCCATAATTCGCGTGCGATGTTCCTGATCGGCTCCAACCCGGCGGAAGCCCACCCCGTCGCCGTGCAGCACCTGCTCAAGGCGAAGGAACAGAACAACGCGTCGCTCATCGTCTGCGACCCGCGCTTCACGCGCACGGCCGCTCATGCCGATGAGTTCGTCCGGTTCCGTCCGGGCACCGACGTCGGGCTGATCTGGGGCATCATGTGGCACATCTTCGAGAACGGCTGGGAAGACAAGGAGTTCATCCGCCAGCGCGTTTGGGGCATCGACCAGATCAGGGCCGAAGTTGCCAAATGGACGCCTGAGGAGACGGAACGGGTCACCGGCGTACCGGGCTCGCAGTTGCGCCGCGTCGCCAGGTTGATGGCCAACAACCGTCCGGGCACCTTCATCTGGTGCATGGGCGGCACCCAGCACACCAACGGCAACAACAACACCCGGGCCTACTGCGCCATGCAGTTGGTGCTCGGCAACATGGGCGTTGCCGGCGGCGGAGCCAATATCTTCCGCGGCCACGACAACGTGCAGGGCGCCACCGACTTCTGCATCCTGTCGCACTCGCTCCCCGGCTACTACGGCCTCAAGAAGGGCTCGTGGAAGCACTGGGCGCGCGTCTGGGACGTCGACTACGATTACCTCGCGGGGCGTTTCGCTTCCGAGAAGCTGATGCAGTCGAAAGGCATCCCGGTCAGCCGCTGGATCGACGGCGTCCTTGAGAACAAGGACAAGATCGACCAGCCGGACAACCTCCGGGCCATGGTGCTCTGGGGCCACGCGGTGAACTCGCAGACCCGCTTGACCGAGATGAAGAAGGCGATGGAAAAGCTGGACCTGATGGTCGTAGTCGATCCGGTTCCGACCTTCGCCGCTGTCATCCCCGACCGCAAGGACGGCGTCTACGTGCTTCCGGCGGCGACGCAATACGAGACCTACGGCTCGGTCACCGCGTCCAACCGCTCTCTGCAGTGGCGTGACAAGGTCGTCGATCCCGTCTTCGAAGCGAAGCCGGATCACACGATCATGCACATGTTCGCCACCAAGTTCGGCTTCGCGGATCAGATGTTCAAGAACATCAAGGTCAACGACGGTGAGCCGTTGATCGAGGACGTCACCCGCGAGTTCAACAAGGGCATGTGGACCATCGGCTACACCGGCCAATCGCCGGAACGCCTCAAGATGCACATGGCCAACCAGGCGACCTTCGACAAAACGACGTTGCAGGCGCGTGGCGGGCCGGCCGACGGCGATTACTATGGCTTGCCGTGGCCGTGCTGGGGCACTGCCGACATGAAGCACCCGGGAACCCCGATCCTCTACGACACCTCCAAGCCGGTGGCCGAAGGCGGCCTTTGCTTCCGTGCGCGCTTCGGCGTCGAACGGGACGGCGAGAACCTGCTCGCCGAAGGCTCCTATCCGGTTGGCTCGGAGATCAAGGACGGTCATCCCGAGTTCACCATGGCCATGCTGAAGAAGCTCGGCTGGGACAAGGACCTGACGGCCGACGAACGGGCCGCCATCGAAAAGGTCGCCGGCGACAAGACCAACTGGAAAACCGATCTTTCGGGCGGTATCCAGCGGGTCGCCATCAAGCACGGCTGTGCGCCTTTCGGTAACGCCAAGGCCCGTACGGTGGTGTGGACGTTCCCGGATCCGGTGCCCTTGCATCGCGAACCGCTCTATACGCCGCGCCGTGATCTGGTGGCCGATTATCCGACCTACAAGGATAAGCAGGCCTACCGGCTGCCGACCAAGTACGAGTCGATTCAGAAGAACGACTTCTCCAAGGAGTTCCCGACAATCCTTACGTCCGGGCGCCTCGTGGAGTACGAGGGCGGCGGCGACGAGTCGCGAGCCAACAAATGGCTGGCCGAACTGCAGCAGGACATGTTCGCCGAGATCAATCCGTTCGACGCCAACAACATCGGCGTCAAGGACGGCAGCGACATTTGGATCCACAGCCCCGAGGGCGGCAAGGTCTTGGTCAAGGCCATGGTCACCGAACGGGTTGCGGCCGGTGTCGTCTTCATGCCGTTCCACTTCGGCGGGCACTGGCAAGGGAAGTCGCTCCGCGACAAATACCCGGCTGGAGCGGATCCCTACGTGTTGGGCGAAGCGTCCAACATGTGCGGTACCTATGGTTATGACTCCGTTACGCAGATGCAGGAGACGAAAGTCACCCTGTGTCGTGTGGAACGGGCCTAGATAGGAGGGAAATGACATGGCACGCATGAAATTTCTCTGCGACGCCGAGCGTTGCATCGAGTGTAACGCCTGCGTAACGGCCTGTAAGAACGAGAATGAGGTACCGTGGGGCATCAACCGCCGGCGCGTCGTCACCATCAACGACGGCAAGCCCGGTGAGCGTTCCATCTCGGTCGCCTGCATGCACTGTTCGGATGCGCCGTGTATCGCGGTCTGTCCGGTCGACTGCATCTACGAGACCGAAGAAGGCGTGGTCTTGCATTCGAAGGACCTGTGCATCGGTTGCGGGTATTGCTTCTTCGCCTGCCCGTTCGGTGCGCCGCAGTACCCGCAAGCGGGCAACTACGGCAGCCGCGGCAAGATGGACAAGTGCACCTTCTGCGCCGGTGGGCCTGAGGAAGACGGCTCGAGCGCCGAATTCCAGAAGTACGGCCGCAACCGGTTGGCGGAAGGCAAACTGCCCATCTGTGCCGAGATGTGCTCGACCAAGGCGCTTCTCGGCGGCGATGGCGATATGGTGTCCAACATCTATCGCGAACGCGTCGTCTCACGCGGATTCGGATCTGGGGCCTGGGGCTGGGGCACTGCCTACCAGCTCAAGTCCGGGTCTTAATCCTGGGAAGGGAAGGGTCCGGCCGCATGGCCGGACCCGGCTCTTCACGGCAAGACCACGATTAGGCCAAAGGCCGCTCGATAAAATCGGGAAAAAGAAGATGCGAGCATTACCCTTTCGCAATGCCGTCTCCACCCGAGGTCCCTCTCCGAGGGTTTCGGCTGACCTGCCGACGATAACGGCTGGCCCTGCGGTTGCCGCTAGGGCATCGGCGATATCGTCGCCGAACGGTTCGTCGCCGCCACCGATCCACACCACGGGGCCGTCGTAACCGGCCAAGGACCGCTCGACATCGGCCACGGTCGACGATGCGGTATCGTCGATGAAGAGCACACCGTCGACCCGTTCCAGCGGCGCGCGCAAGCCTTCGACCCCGGGAAAGCTGCGGAGGCTGGCCATGGCGGCGGGCGGTTCGACCCCGCGGGACAGGGCTGCGGCGTAGGCGACGGCGGCCAGGGTGCGGTCGCGCCGGTGATCGTAGGCGGCCAGTCCCGCGAACGGCAGAACCGGCACACGCTCGCCTTTGCCGTCGTCGTAGAGAACACCGCTCTCGATAAAGATTCCGCCGGCGACGGCGCCGGCACCGGACACGGGAACGACGATCTGGTCCCCGACCCCGGCGAGGCGATCGAAAAGGGCCCGGCCCCCATCATCGTCGACACAGACCACGGCGGTACGCGGGTCCGTCTGCCGATGAAAGATCAACGCTTGGCGCTCGAGACCGTCCTCGCCGTTGCCGCTGCCGTCCGGGCCGATCCAGCAGGCGGTGTCGAAGGTGATGGAGACCGTGATGTCGAGCTTGTCGGGCGGCATGTAGAGGACGTAGGTGCCGCCGTAGAGAGGATGCAGGTCCATAAGCGGGCTTAAGGGAAAGCCGCCCATCTCCGCTTCCTTGCCCGACAGGGTCAACAGGTAATGGATCAGCTGACAGGTGAACTCGGCGCCGTCGGCGCCGGTGACGCCGACGTATTCGGCGAGGCGTTGCGAGCGGACCAGCAGTTCGGCGTCGCTGATCACTTCCGAGCCGGCGTCGAGGGCGGCGCGCACGTAGGGATGCGGATCGGTACCGTGCGGGACGGAAGCCTCGATCACCAGGCTGACGAATTCCCGCCAGTCGGCGCCGGACAGGTCGGCGACGGGGATTTCGTCTTCCATGGCGCCGTCCCGCCGCGCCCGATCCGAGTCCCATGCCGACACTTCCGCCTCGCTCAAATGAAGCGCCCGGGCCGCGGCCCGGCCTTCCTCACCGAGCCCCAGCACTGCAACCGGATAGCCGGCGAACGGAAAACATTCGATCATTGTCCATGTCCCCCAACGGGCCTATCGGCACCTGACCATACCCGCCCGTGTTTTTCGGGGATTCAGGCGTGGGCGTCAATCCAGGGATGAGAAGAACAATCTTTCTTGATTGGCTATTAATCGCACCCAACTTTTCTTTAAGATAAGGGCGTGGAGGAATCATGACCGGGTTTCCGTTCGTCAAGAAGGGGTGGCTTGGCGCCGTCGTCGTTGCTTCAATCCTTACGGCCGCGCCGTCGGCGGCCGATATGCGCGGCCACGGCGGCCTGGTCCGCAGCCTCGCCATGTCGCCGGACGGCGGGCGCATCATCACCGCCAGTTTCGATTACACGGCCCGCGTCTTCGACTTCGTCGAACACAAGGAACTGGGCGTGCTCGAGGGCCATGAAGGGCCGGTCAACAACGCCCTTTTCCTGCCCGACGGGGAGCGCGCCCTGACGGCCAGCGCTGACGGCACGCTGGTACTGTGGAACCTGAAATCGTTCAGCCCGGCGGCAACCCTCAAGGGCCATGAGAACCGCGTCCAGGACGTCGCCGTGTCGCCGGACGGTCGCCTTGCCGTCTCCGCCGGTTGGGACGCCAGGGCGATCCTGTGGGATTTGGAAAGCGGTGAAGAGCGCCTGTCGGTCAAACTGCCGGTGGCGGTCACCGGTGTCGCCTTCGCCGACGGCGGTAAGACCTTCATCACCGGGTCGCGGGACGGCATGGTCCGCTGGTGGCGGGTCAGCGACGGCATCGCGCTCGGCAAGTTCCAAGCGCACGGACTCGGGCTCGCCCATTTCAAGGTCTCGGCCGACGGCTCGCGCCTGATCACCGCCGGGCTCAATGAACCGGTGCGCCTCTGGGACTGGCGCCGCCAGGAGATGATCGGTGAATACCAGTTCTTCCGCGGCAATCCGACCGCCGTCGCCCTGGCGCCCGACGGCACCACGGCGCTCGCTACCGACCGCTCGGGAACGCTTTACCATTTCGACCTCGAGAGCGGCCGCCAATTGATGAGCCTCGCCGCCCATCGCGGTCCGGTATGGAGCGCGGCGGTGGTTCGTGACGGGATCTTTGCCGTGACCGCCGGTGGCGACGAGGTGGTACGGGTCTGGCATCTGGAGACCGGCGAGCGCGTCAGCTTCGGCTCGGACGACGAGGGGCGTCCGCGTCCGTGGCTGACCAGCGACCATCCGGGCGCCCGCCCGTTCCGCAAATGCGCCGGATGTCATGCCCTGACGGCAACGGAGCCGGAGCGGTCCGGGCCGCACTTCGAGGGGATCATCGGTCGACCGGCCGGGGCCGTAGCCGGCTACCGCTATTCGGCCGCCCTCGACAAGGCCGATTACAATTGGGACGCCGAACACCTGAAGGCGCTGTTCCGCGAGGGCCCCGACAAGTTCCTGCCCGGCACCCGCATGCCCGTGCAGCGGATCACCGATGAGGAGACCCTCGACCAATTGGTCGACTACATTCGCCTGGTGACCGGCGGCTGAACGGCGCACCTGACCGCCGGGCTGGATAATATCGCGTTCCGCGACTATTGGTGAATGACCATGGACCCCCCGCACATCAACCGCCGGCGTTTTCTAGTGGCCTCCGCCGCCGCGACCCTGTCGGCCGCCGTGCCCTCGCGGTGGCCGCATGCCGCCGCGCCGGCTCCGGTCGCGCTATCGGCGGCGCCCCATGAGATCAAGCTCATTGGTCCCGACGAGCCGGCGACCGCGGTTTGGGCGTACAACGGCGCCGTCCCCGGGCCGGTCTTGCGGGCCCGCCAGGGCGATAGGCTCCGCGTCGAGTTTTCCAACGGGCTCGACGAGGCGACCACCGTCCACTGGCACGGTCTCAGATTACCCAACACCATGGACGGCGTTCCCTACCTGACCCAGGACCCGATCGGACCGGGTCAGCGTTTCGCCTATGAGTTCCCGCTTAAGGACGCCGGCACCTTTTGGTATCACCCGCACGTCAACACGCCGGTCCAGGTCGGGCGCGGGCTCGCCGGCGCCCTGATCGTCGATGAGACGGACCCGCCCGCCGTCGACCGCGATGTGGTCTGGGTCCTCGATGACTGGCGCTTGCAGAAAGACGCCACCTTCGCGCCCTTCGGGGCACTCCACGACGCGGCCCACGCCGGACGCTTCGGCAATGTGGCGACCATCAACGGCCGGGACCTGGACCCCTTCGAGGTGACCGCCGGCGAACGCCTGCGCCTGCGCCTCGTCAACGCCGCCAATGCTCGCATCTTCGGGCTCGTCATCAAGGATCACGACCCGTGGCTGATCGCCGTCGACGGGCACCCGGTGAACCCGCGCAAGCTCAAGGACGGGCGGGCTGTCGTCGCGCCGGGCATGCGCCTCGACCTGATCGTCGATATGACCGGCAACCCGGGCGACAGTTTCGACGTCATCGACGGCGCCTATCAGCGCCAGACCTACCGCATCGCCCGCATCGGCTATCGCGACGCACCGCCCTTGCGGCGCGACCGGCCGCCGCCGGCACCGTTACCGCCCAACCCCGTCGCCGTGCCGGACATGAAGAGCGGCGTCGATCACGAGATGGTCTTCCAGGGTGGTGCCATGGGCGGCCTCAGGGAAGCTGTCTTCAAAGGCGAGACCAAAGGTCTCCGCGATCTCGCCGCCATGGGCATGGTCTGGGTCGTCAATGGCGAAGTCCTTCCGCCCATGGAGGAGGGCGACGTCGGGGACCCCATGCTCGAATTGAAACTGGGGCGAAGCTACCGGTTGCGCTGGACCAACGACACCGCCTTCGACCACCCGATCCACCTGCACGGCCATTCCTTCCACGTTTTGGCCCGCAACGGCGTTCCCCTGGAGGAGCCGCAAATCCAGGACACCGTCCTGATCGCGCCGGAGGAAACGGTCGATGTCGCCTTCGTCGCCGACAACCCGGGCGATTGGGCGCTCCATTGCCACGTCCTCGAACACGCCAAGGCCGGCATGATGGGCTACGTGCGCGTCAGCTAATGGACCAAACCACTTTCAGTTATGTCCACAATCTTCTGCAATTTGGTTTGACCATGTTGCCGAGTGTTCTCGCGGGCATGGATGGCGCGGAGACATGGGGTATCGCAGCGCCGGCCATGCCGAGCCGCCCTTAGGCGGC
>Ga0056114_1000367_pt1 | contig 14991 bp, 7 predicted proteins | sample WorMetHERISLAND1_FD_77005 | JGI IMG/M metagenome (GOLD analysis project Ga0056114, IMG submission 77005) | Marine gutless worms symbiont microbial communities from Max Planck institute for Marine Microbiology, Germany - Olavius loisae HERON... ...
CCGTCGTCGCCGCCACAAAGTGCTCCATCAAACGATCACGCTTCCAACCACTGAGCCGGCTTCTTCTCGCATACATCCTGCAATCCTAGCCCAAGCATCTCGCTTAGCTAGGACAGCCCCTATGTTTAATCATCCCCGATGTCGGCGGGAGCGGCTAGACCCATTTTCCGTTCAATGCATCGTTTCCTCCCGCCGCGTTCGCCCTTATCTTCGAGCCGGACGGTCAAACGATCGGGCACCGTGCCGCCAGGGGGAGGAACCATGAACGACAAGACCATCATCAGCTGCGCCGTCACCGGCTCGGCGCCGACGCCCGAGAAGAACCCGGCGGTGCCGGTAACGCCCGAGGCGATCGCCACCTCGGCCATCGACGCCGCCGCCGCCGGTGCGGCGATCGCCCACATCCACGTGCGCGATCCCGAGACCGGCGGGCGCAGCATCGAGTTCGAGCATTACCGGGAAGTGGTCGAACGCATCCGCGACAGCGGTTCGGAACTGATCATCAACCTGACCACGGGGCCCGGCGCCAAGTTCGTGCCGGGCGAGGAAGATCCCGCCCAGGCCGGCACCGGCACGCTGCTGATGACCGCCGCCGACCGGGTGCGTCACGTGGAGGACCTGAGACCCGAGATCTGTTCGCTCGACGTGGCGACCATGAATTTCCGCGATTCCGTCTTCCTCAATGCGCCCGACATCCTGCGCGACATGGCCCGGCGCATCACGGCCGCCGGCGTCAAGGCGGAGATCGAGGTCTTCGACACGGGCCATATCGAGCTCGCCCGCCAGCTGATCGACGAGGGTTTGCTGCCCAGGCCCGCCTATTTCCAGCTCTGCCTGGGAATTCCTTATGGTGCGACGGCGAGCCCGGAGGCGATGATGTTTATGCGCGACCGCCTGCCGGAAGGCTCCCAGTGGTCGGCCTTCGGCATCTCGCGCTGGCAGTTCCCCATGGTCGGACAGGCGGTTCTCCTGGGTGGTCACGCCCGGGTCGGCCTCGAAGACAACATCTATCTCGGTCCCGGTGAGCTGGCGCCATCCAACGCAGCCCTCGTTGAGCGGGCGCGGTCCATCATTGAGAGCCTCGGCGGCGCCGTCGCCACGCCCGACGAGGCGCGGGCCATCCTCGGGCTCGGTTAACGGGGACACGCCTTAGCTTGCAAAAGGAGCACCCTATTTCGGGTATTGCACCTGCAGATCGTGGATCTTGATCAGTTCCTCGTAGAGGCCCTGTGCCGCCAGTTCACGGTAGGCGCGGTCGAAATCGGCGATGATCCGAGCCTTGTCCGGATGGGTCTTGGCGATGAGCGGGGAGTTGAGGTTCTTCTTCAAGGGCGGATCGAGGGCGACCAGCTTGTGTTTGAAGGGCGGGTTCAGGGTCTTGACGGCCTCGTTGAGGCTGACCGGATCGCTGACGATGGCATCGAACCGCCCGTGTGCCAGCATCGGCGGCAGCTTTTTCAGGAGCGCGACGCCGACGACCTTGATCTGGTCGTGGCCTTCGAACAGGGCCTCCAATCCGCCGGCCTCGCGGACCATACCGACACGGCGGCCATAGAAACTCTCGTAAGCCCCTGATTTGATGGGCGAATCCCCGAGCGTGATGAAATTGATGGTGTCGATAAGGATGACGTTCAGGTAATCGAAATGGGGCGCGAAGTTCTTGCCCTGCCATGCCGATGACACCAGGTCGAATTTGAGGTTCTTGGCGTCCTCGATACAGCGCGGCCAGGGAACGAGCTGGGTCGTGATCTCATAGCCCGCGTGGCGGAACACGCGCATCACCAGATCGGGCACGAAACCCTGACCGGGCAGATGATCGCCGCCGAGTTTGCCCCAGGTGGTGCCGCAGATGGTCAGCGGTTTCTTGCCTTCGGCCGCCGCCGGCAGGGCCGGCAGCCCGAGGGCGATGACGGACAGTACAAGGATTCGAAAGAGAGGCATCATGCTCCGCCTCCGGCAGCAGGGTCGGCGAGCGGCCGGACGTACTGAGGTTCCGTATCCCAGGGGAAGAACACCCAGACCTCCTGTTCGACGTCATGGGCATAGGTGTCGACGAAAGGCAGCCCCTTGGGCTTGGCGTATACGGTGGCGAAATGCGCCTCGGGTATGACCTCGCGGGCCGCCTTCGCCGTCGTCCCGGTGTCGACCAGGTCGTCGATGAGCAGCCAGCCCCGGCCCCTTTCGGCGGCCGCCTGTTCCGGCACCTTGAGGACGTCGACGGAGCCCTGCACCTGTTCGTCGTAGCTGGTGATGCAGAGCGTGTCGACGACGCGGATATCTCGCGGGCGATGATCGTCGCCGGCACCAGGCCGCCCCGGGTCAGCGCCACAATGCCCTTCCAGGGCCCCAGGGGCAGAAGTTTGCGGACCAGGTACTTGGAGTCGCGGTGGACTTCGGCCCAGGTGACGACGTGATTGATGATATCGTCGCGCAACTACACCATCGTTCCGTTTCCTCCTAGGCCTGAGCGTCAGGGATTAAAGACCATCCGCCGGTCCGCCGCAACGGCCGGTGCGGGGCGCCTGTACGGGCAAAGAAAAACCGGCGCTCTTGCGGGCGCCGGTCGATCGAACGAACAATCTTATGCCGGTCAGAGCATATATTGGCGTTTGCCAGTTAGCGCATATATTGGCGTTTGCCAGTTAGCGCATATATTGGCGTTTGCCAGTTAGCGCATATATTGGCGTTTGCCAGTTAGCGCATATATTGGCGTTTGCCAGTTAGCGCATATATTGGCGTTCGCCAGTTAGCGCATATATTGGCGTTTGCCAATCAGCGCATATAAAGGTGAACCTCGTTGGAGCGCACCTGCGCCGACGTCTTGGCGGCGACGGCGACGCGCGCCGGCGGCAGCCCCATCTCGATGAGGGCGCGGAGCACGTTCTCGGCGTGGCGCCGCGCCTTGTTGGAGTTGAGTGCGACGCGGGCCTCGCCACCCGAGGTCGGGGCCACGTCGACGAGGTCGAAGACGGCGTCCGGGCGTTGTTCGAGAACGCGGCTGACGGCGTTGTATAGCGCTTGTTGATAGGGCACGTCGGGGCGGTCGAAGCGGATCACCACCAACGGCCGCTTGCCGGCCGTCGGCACAGGCGCCCCGGCCGCGATGCCGGTGCCGCCGCCGGCCGAGGCCAAGGCGATGTTCATCAGGCTGCCGCCGTAGATCTCACCCGACTTGATGCCGGTCGACAGCAGGTTCAGGTTGGCGCGCTCCGTCGATACGTAGTTGGTCTGGCGGCGCACGTCGTTGGTCACTTCCTTCAGGAGCCGGTCGATCAGCACGTCGGTGCGGTTGACCTCGTCCTCGAGGATGGCGAGCTGGCGGTGGTCCTCGTCGATGGCTCCCGACACGGTGAAAGCGGCCTTGGTCGATTCCAAGAGGAACGACGACATGGTCGACGAACTGGTGACGCTGGTCGCCAGGTTGTTCATCTGGGCGACGTCATTGGCCAGGCGGTCGAGGTCGGCCTGGGCGCTGGTGAACTGCTGGACCAGGATCGGGTTGCCCGGCGTCGTGCCCACCTGCAGGCGCGCGTTGACCGCTGCGATGGTGCCGTGGTAGCGCTGCGAATTGCCGACGAGCTGGCCGCGAACCTGCTGCAAGGTCCCGTTCTGGGCGGAGATCTGGGCCTGCAGGCGGCGCAGTTCCTCGCGCAATTCGACCACTTTTTGGCCGACGAAGGTGCTGGTGGAATCTCCCGGAGTCACGCCGGTCGGCTGGAAATCGCCGGTACCGAGCGCCGGTTGGGCACCAGCGACCGTAACGGGCGCGGATTTTGCCGGGACTTGCGATTGGGCTTCGGCCTGGGCGGCGCCTTGCGCTTGCCCTTGCGGTGGTGCTTCGGCCTTGCCGGCCGGGTCGTCACCGGCCAAAGACGGCCACAACGAATCGTCGGTAAATGAACAAGCCGGCAGTAAAAGAATGGCGCCGAGCGCCAGGGTCCGCAATCCGTTTGAAACCATATCGCTTGGTAGCCTTTGTAGTATTCGGTTCCCCTGTCGGAAACTTCTGATTTGATTATGAATCATTCGCCGCTCAGAAGTCTCTCTTTTTTTATTGCGAGAGATACTACTCAAAGCCTCCGGCCCCGACAAGTTCCTATTTTTCCTTGGGTTTTAGCCGTTTTTTACCCTATCGCAGATGCAAACAGGAACCTTGCCAAGGCCACCCGTCTTTAGTAGTTTCCACCATCCTCGCCGATGGCGGGGGAACGATTCGCCGAAAACCGGCGAATTTTGGCCTGCGCTCGTAGCTCAATTGGATAGAGCGTCTGACTACGGATCAGGAGGTTGGGGGTTCGAGTCCTCCCGGGCGCGCCAGTTTTTCTTCCTTCGTCCTCGATCCGCTAGCCATCCTGCAACTCCGCGGAATTTCAATGGATCTCACCCAGTTCAAGGAAACCCTCTCCGAAGATGAACCGCCGGAAGGCTTGTCGAAAACCCTCGAAGCCTTGTGGCGGGCCGCCAAGGGAGATTGGGACGGCGCCCACGGCCTGGCCCAGCAGGGCGGCGGCGCCGACAGCGCCTGGGTTCATGCCTATCTGCACCGCGTCGAGGGTGACCTCGGCAATGCCGCCTACTGGTACCGCCGCGCCGCCCGCGAGGTCTGCCGCGATGCCCTGGGCGACGAATGGGATGCCATCGCCGCCGCTTTACTCGAAAAATAATAACCGGCGTTAACCACCGATTTACCCAAATCGATTCGACTCTGTGGTAGAGATCGGGGTGAACATTTCAGGCGGATAGCCGCATGAACATGATTCCGCCCGGCGGAAGCGTCGACGTTTCCGAACCGGGGGCCATGACGAACACGGCTGTTGATGCCGGTTCGCCACTTTCGTTGACGGGGGCGTTGATGGGGGAGCCGGCGGTCGAGTTGCCGTTCGGCCAGTTTCGGGGCGCCGCCGCCTTCTTCGAAACCGACCCCGCCGAAACGGCGCCTCAGCCCGCCAACGCCTTCGGTCTCCGCTTCGACGTCGATAATGTCCCCCTCCGCTACGACGTCGACAATGTCCCCCTCCGCTACGACGTCGACAATGTCCCCCTCCGCTACGACGTCGACAATGTCCCCCTCCGCTATGAGGTCGAAGTCGCCGAAGGGCCGGCCTCGACGCCAGTCGACGTCGCGCCGGATGTCGCGCCTGTGGACTCGGTGGGCGCGCCCGCCATCGAGTTGGCCCAGGCCGGCGAATCCATCGGGCGCGTCGAATCGGCCAAGGGCACGGTGAGCATCATGCGCACGGACGGCACCAAGGTCGACGTACAGGCCGGCACCGAGATCTTCCAGGGCGATACGGTGACGACCACCGGCGACGGCGCCGTCGGTATCGTGTTTGCCGACGATTCCACCTTCTCGCTGGCCGAGGAGTGGGAAATGGTCATCGACGAGATGATCTATGACCCCGGCACCCAGGAAGGCAACGCGCTGTTCCAGGTCGCTTCGGGCGTCTTCACCTTCGCCTCCGGGCAGATCGCCAAGACCGGCGACGACGGCATGCAGATCACGACGCCGACGGCGACCATCGGCATCCGCGGCACGTCGGGCGCCGTGCGCATCGGCAAGGATGCGCCGGATACCTATACGCTGCTGGCCGAGGAAACGGCCCGTGCCGAGGCCGGAATCAAGGGCCAGGCGCTTTCCGACACCTTGCTGGCCCAGGTCCCGGGGCCGCCGCCGTTTGTCGGCGAGATGAATATCATTACCCAGGTCGGCGGGATGACGCTAAGCCGCATCAACGAGACGACCCAGGTTTCCGGCCCCTTCTCGCTGCCCACCCTGCCGGTCATCCTGCCGCAGGCAGCCATCGACGCGGCCTATGCCAGCGCACGGGCCGTTTTGCCGATCTCGCCGATATTTGCCGCCCCGGGTGGCGGTGATGAGGGCGGCGACGCCGGCGGCGATCAGGGCGGAGACCAGGGCGGCGGTCAAGGCGGTGATCCGGCTCAGGGCGGTGGTGGCGGTGACCCGGAACAGCAAATCGAAGGCGATGCCCTTGTCGACCCCGGCGCCACGCCGGAAGGCGAATTGGTTGGTGAACCGGTGCCCGGGGAGGGGCTGCCGGGTGAGGGCGAGTTGGTCGGCGAAGGGGTCGGACCGGACGGACCGGTCGACGGCGCCGATGCGCAATTGGCGGCGGCCGGCGCCGCGGCGACGACCGAAATCCAGAACACCTTGGCCGCCGATCCCAACGCCTTCGGCTCCGCCGGCGCCATCAACTCGGTGATGGGTGCCGTCGTCGGTCAGTCTTTGGGCGGCCTCGGCGTCGGCGCCGGCGATCCGCTCGATGCCGGGGACGGCACCGGCGGTGGTGGCGGCTTGGGCGGTGACGACGACGGCGGCGACTTCGGCGGGTTCATCGACGACGGCGGACCCGGCGAGGGCGGCGACGGTCCGATCGGCGGGGATGGCGGCGACTTCTTCCTTGGCCCGTTGCCCGGCGAATTGCTCGGGCCCGGCGATTTGTTCGGCCCTTTTGACCCATTCGGTCCTGGAGACGAGTTCATTGACCTGGGGCCACCACCAGAAGACGAGGAAGACCTCCCTCCACCGCCGCCACAGGACACGGGCCCTGTCATTAATGCGACCAGTTTCTCCGGCGTCGATTCCAAGGACCTGCTCCCCGGCGCCGACAACGTGTTCACGGGGTCGGCGTCCGACGACGCGCTGACGCTGTTCGGCATCGCCGATCTGGGCGATTCGGTCGACGGCGCCGACGGCAACGATACGGTCAGCTTCGACAGCGGATCGAACGGCTTCAGCCATACCCTGACCGTCGATCATGTCGAACAGGTCTACGCACCCGACGTCGGCAGCGGCAACCTCTTCACCCTGCTCGTCAACGGCCCCGACCCGGTGACCATATCGCCGAGCGAGATCGGCACCACGCGCATCGACGGCACCTCCTCGATCGGCGAGATCAACGACCAGCACTTCACCATCTCCGCCGCCATCGACGGCTCGACGGCGCAGATCGAGATCGAGGGCGCCGAGGGCAACGACTCGGTGACGTTCAGTTCCGGTAACGATACGGTCCAGGAGCTGTCCAACGTCGAATACGTTCACGACCAGGGCGGCGACCTGACTTTCCAGGGAGCGGTGTCGGGGGTCACCATCTCGACGGCGGCGACCAGCGGCACCCTGACGCTGGCCGATTTCACCAACACCTTCACCATCGGCCAGACGGGGATGCGCTCGTCGTCGGTCTACTGGACCTCGGTGGTCGGCGGCAACGCTCCCGACACCGACCACATGACGGTCAGTGCGTCGGGCGCCAACACCACCATCAATTCACTGACCAATGTGGAGTTCCTGACCGGCTCGACCAGCGGGGGCAGCACCTCGGTCCGCTTGGGGGGCAGCGGTCAAAATATAAACGTATCCGGAACGTTTTCGACCCTTATCGGTAGCGGCGAGACCGACGTCGTTACGCTGGGTGACGGAACCACCAATACCATCAGTAATGTTTCCGGTATCGAAACGATCATTGGGGGAACGGGAAACGACACCGTCGCCTTCACCGGTACGGTCAGTTCGGTGACCCTGGAAGGGGCCATCGAACAGGTCACCGGCAGTTCGACGGCGGATACGGTGGTCCTGTCCGGCAACGGCGCCACCCTCGGTGATATTTCCGCTATCGAAACGATAACGGGGGGCAGTGGCAACGATACGGTGACGGTGACGGACAGCACCGCCGTGCATCTCTCCGGCGGTGACGGCAACGATACGCTAACCGGCGGCTCCGGCGGCGACACGCTCGCCGGCGGCAGCGGTGCCGACACCTTCGAATACACGGCCATCGCGGACTCGGAACCGGACGATCCCAACCACGACGAGATCACCGATTTCGTCGCCGGCACGGATACCATCTACCTCAACGGCCTCAAGACCGGCACCTTCTCCTACGTCACCACCTACGGCGACGGGTTCACCGGCGGCGGCAATTCCTCGGCCCGCTTCAACACCACCGACAACATCCTGGAGATCGACGCCAGCGGCGACGGCAACAAGGACATGGAAATCGGCCTGACCGGTCTGTCCGGCACCTTGAGCGCCGATGATTTCCTGGTCACCGCCAGCGGCGATACGGTGGTCAACTATTCGGGCACGGCGAGCTACACCTTCACCGGCAACGCCGACCTGCTGTTCGGCAGTACCGGTGACGATACGCTTACCGTCAGCGGCACCGGCACGTCGGCCGACACCGTCGACGGCGGCGCCGGCACCGACCACATCAACCTGTCCGGCGGTTCGACGACCTTCGCCGTCACCAACATCGAATCGATCACCGGTGCCGCCAGCGGTGACACCTTCACCATCGCCAACACCATCTCCGGCGTGGCGTTGCGCATGGGCGGCGGCGGCTCGACGGATACGGTCAACCTGGCCGATGGCGGCAATACCTTCAGCGCCTGGGAGGACATCGAGGTCATCAACGGCGGCAGCGGCAACGAGGTGGTGACGGCCGATTCCCAGTTCTTCAACGACATCACCCAGTTCGGCGGCAGCCGCACCCGGCAATACGACCTCGGCGGCGGCACCGATACCATCACCATGAGCGGCTCCGCCGACGGCATCGCCGTCGCCAACGTCGAGACCGTCGACGGCGGCGGCGGGTCCGACCGCCTGGCGCTCTTGGCCGGCGGCCAGTCGGTGACCGTGACCAGCGTCGAGACCATCTTGGGCGGTTCCGGCACCGACACGGTGACGCTGGCTGATGGTAATGAGACGGTCAGCAGTGTATCGGCCGTCGAGACCATGGTCGGCGGCTCGGGGACGGACTCCGTGACCCTCGCCGACAGCGGCGTCACCATGACCATCTCGGCGATCGAGACGGTGACCGGCGGCTCCACGACCGATACCATCACCATCACCGGCTCGGGCGGCGCCATCTCCCTGTCGTCGGTGGAAAACCTGACCGGCAGCGGCAACGACGACAATGTGACACTGACGACGGCGCTGACCAACGGCACTTATAACCTCGCCGGCGGTACCGATTCGGTGGTTCTGGCCAACGGCACCAACAGCATCACCTTCACCGACTTGGAACGCCTGACCGGGAGCACCGGCGCCGACACCATCGTCTCAAACTCCTCCGACATCTCCGGCGGCACCTATACCGGCGGAACCGGCACCGATTCCCTGCAGTTCACCGGCGGCGCCACCCTGACGTCGGCCAATCTCGCCAACGTTTCCGGCTGGGAGACCTGGGTCCTGGGCACCGACGCCGTCTACGACATCGAGCTCAACGACGCCAACGTGGCCTCCGGCGAGACCCTGACCATCGACGCTTCGGCGGTGACGACGGCGACCAACGCCCTCGAGATCGAGCTCGACGGCAAGCTGATCATCACCGGCGGCGCCGGCAACGACGACATCCTGGGCGATCATGGGGTCGACCGGCTCAAGGGCAATACGGGCAGCGACATCCTCACCGGCGGCGGCGGTGCCGACACGGCGGTGATGCTGGGCGCCATGACCGGCTATTCCATCGGGCAAAGCAATGGCTCGCAGCAGGTGGTCGACACGGCGACGGGCACCGACGGCGACGACGGCACCGATACGCTCCGCGGAATCCACAACATCGAGTTCACGGACGGCACCATCCAACTCGATCTCGGCAATGTGCTGACCTTCGACGGCTCGAACGATTCCATCTCCATCACCCAGACCGGTGTCGCCACGACCAGCGGCGACTTCACCTATGAGGCCATCTTCAAGACCTCGACCTCGGCGCTGATGAAGATCATCAAGTTCGGTGACGTCGCCGGCGCCACGGACGACCAGGCCGGCGGCATCACCGTCGGTTCGGACGGCACCATCTCGGCCACGTTGAACGGCACCGCCGGCCAGAGCTCGACCATTACGGTCAACGACGGCAACTGGCACCATGTGGCCGCCGTCATGCAGAGCGGCACCTTGACCGTTTATGTCGACGGTGAAGTGGCGGCGACCAAAAGCGGATACAGCCCCGACATCGACGGCAACGAGATCGTCATCGGCCAGAACGGCGCCAGCTCGCAATGGTTCAACGGCCAGATCGGCGAAGTGCGCTTCTGGAACGACGCCCGCTCGTCCACCGAGATCCAGCAGAATTTCGAGATCACCCTGCAGGGCAACGAGGCCAATCTGGTCGGCTACTGGCCCCTCGACGACACCGGCTCGACCGCCGAGAACATCGTTTCCGGCGGCGCCAACGGCACCATCTCAGGCGCCACATCGGGCAGCTCCACGGACCGCCCGGTCGGCGAGATCGAGGGCATCACCGGCACGTCGGGCGGCGATACGGTCACGCTCTCGACCGCCTTCACCGACGGCGAGACCATCGACCTCGCCGGCAACACCGATACCCTCAACTTGGCCGACGGCGGCAATACGCTGACCATCTCCAATACCGAGACGATCATCGGCGGTGCCAACGACGACACCTTGACGGTCACCGGCGCCACGTCGATCAACGGCGGCGGCGGCACCGACACGGTGACCAACACCGGCAGCCTCAATCTCAGCGGCGTCACCCTGACCAACGTCGAGAACGTCACTTTCGACAGCGACAATAATACGAGCAACGCGACCCTGACCCTGGACGGCTCGACGGCGCTCGGCAGCGCCACCATCACCGGCGGTACCGACGACGACGACGACATCAGCTTCACCGGCAACCGCGACTTCACGTCGAACACGCTCACCAACATCGGCGGTATCTTCGGCGGTTCCGGCAACAACACCCTGACCCTGGGCAGCAATACTTTCGACGGCACCGACCACGAGCTCGACCTGGGCGACGGCACGGATATCCTCAATCTGGCCAACGGCGGCAACACGGCCTCCGTCGACCGCATCGAAACCATCACCGGCGGCACCGGCGCCGACGTTCTGACAGCACTTTCCCTGTTCACCACCGGCTCGACAGTCGACCTCGGTGACGGCACCGATACCCTCAACCTCTACAACATCGGCACCAACGTGATGTCGATCCTCAACGTGGAATCGGTGACCATGGGTGCGGGCGACAACGCCGTATCGCTGGAGACCGCCGTCAGCGGCATCGTCATCAACGGCGGCGCCGGCACCAACATCGTGCAGATCACCTCCGGCACCCACTCGCTCGGCCTGACGTCTGTCGAGGTCCTGCAGTTTGCCACCGGCGGTGCGGAGACGGTGACCCTGACCAATGCCCAGTCGGGTTTGTCGATCAGCATGGACGCCGGCACCGACAGCCTGCAGTTGGCCGCCGGCGGCAACACGGTGACCGTCACCGGCGCCGAGACCGTAACCGGCGGCGGCGGGGCCGACGCCGTCACCGCCAACGCCACCGACATCTCCGGCGGCTACTACACCGGTGGTGCCGGCACCGACACGTTGCAGTTCAACAGCGGCGGCACCCTGACCGCAACCAATCTCGCCAACGTCTCGGGCTGGGAGACCTGGACTCTGGGCGCCAACGCGGCTTACGACCTGACCCTGAACGACGCCAATGTGGCTTCCGGCGAGACCCTGACCACCAACGCCTCAGCGGTGACGACGACGACCAACGCGGTCGTGATCGACGGCGCCGGCGAACTGGACGGCAAGCTCGACATCACCGGCGGTTCCGGCAACGACACGCTAGACGGTGGCGCCGGCGGAGGCGATCGGCTCAAGGGCAACACCGGCAACGATATCCTGGCGGGCGGCGGCGGTGCCGACACGGCGGTCATGCTGGGCGCCATGAGCGGCTATTCCATCGGCCAGACCGGCGGTGCCCAGCAGGTCGTCGACACGGCATCGGGCACCGACGGCGACGACGGCACCGATACGCTCGCAGGCATCCACAACGTCGAGTTCACCGACGGCACCATCGCCCTCGACCTCGGCAACGTGCTGACCTTCGACGGCACCAACGACTCGGTGCAGACCGGCGTCGCCACCGGCAGCGGCGATTTCACCTACGAGGCCTGGTTCAAGACGACGACGGCGAGCGGCAACATCCTGCGGTTCGGCAGCGCCGTCAACCAGAACGGCTCGATCGTTATCGATTCCGGTGGTCAGTTGAAATTCGCGTTGGCCGGAACCGGCGGACCGACAGCCGGTCCCGTCATCACCGACGGCAACTGGCACCATGTCGCGGCCGTCATGGACAGCGGCACCATGCGACTCTACGTCGACGGCGACGAGGTCGGCACGCTAGCCGGGCAAAGCCCCAACGTCACCAACAACAACTTCTTCATCGGCGTCAGCAACGCCAGCAACAACTACTTCACAGGGCAGATCGCCGAGGTGCGGTTCTGGAACGACGTCCGCACGGCAACCGAAATCGACGACAATATGGACAAGACCCTGGTCGGCAACGAAAGCAATCTCGTTGGCTACTGGCCCCTGGACGACACCGGTTCGACCGCCGAGAACCTGGTTTCCGGCGGCGCCAGCGGCACCATCTCCGGCGCCACCTCGGGCGCCTCAACGGACCGCCCGGTCGGCGTTATCGAGCAGATCACCGGTACCTCAGGCGCCGACACCGTGACGCTGAGCACCGCATTCACGGATAGCGAAACCGTCGACCTCGGTTCCGGCACCGACAGCGTCACCCTGACCGGCGCCAACACAATGAACTTCATCAACACCGAAACCGTCGTTGGCGGCAGTGGCGGTGACGGCCTGACCTTCACCGGCGCCGGTAATGTCGCCATCACCGGCGGCGACGGCGCCGACACCCTCAATCTCAACGGTTCCGGAACCCACACGGTGCGTTATACGGCGACCTCGGAATTCGGAGATTCCCTAACCAGTTTCGCCGCCGGGGCCAGCGGCGACGTCGTCGATTTCGATGTAACCGTGAGCCATGGCACCAGCACCGGGTTCGAATCACTGACGTCCAGCGGCACCGTCGGTGCCAACACCGCCGTCGTCAACATCACGACCAACATCACCAACTATTCGACGGCCGGGGACGTGGCGTCGGCACTCACTTCCCTGGGCGGGTTGTCGTCCGGCGACAAACTGCTGTTGGCAGTTGGCAACGGCACCGATTCGCGGCTCTGGTACTGGAACGACGGCACCGGAGGCACATCGGACGGCAACATCGAATCAGGTGAACTGACCAACGTGGCGACGGTGTCGGCGCTCGACAACGACAACTTGACCGCCGACAATTTCGATGGGTTCTCCTAGGCCGGGTCGCCCACCATCAAGCCCGTTCAGTCCCCGTGTTCCTCGTGGCGCAGTTCGAGAAGCGCCCGGTTGTAGGCGCCCATGACGTCGCGGTGATGCACACAGCCGCGGAAGGTCATGGTCTCGACGTCGTCGACGACGGCGATGTGCTCCTCATGGGTGTCGCGCATCAGGGCCAGCGCCGTCTCCAGGTCATCATCGGGCGTCAGCACCGGCGGATGCAGCCGGGCCACGTCGCCGGCGTTGATGAGGTCGTCGACGTCATGGTCGAAGGCGGCCTCTGAGAGGTCGGTCAGGGTGACGGTGCCGTAGAGCTCACTCTCGCCGCGCAGAACGAAGATCTCGCCGACGATCGATTTTTGCAGGCTGGTCCGCAATTCACCGAGGCTGACTCCCCAGTTGACGGTCTCGGCGTCGTCCGCGATGACGCGGCCGACGCGCACCGATCGCATGATCTCCGCCTCGAACCCCTCCTTGATGTTGATGCCGCGGCGCTCGAGCTGGACGGTGAAGAAGGACCGCCCGAAGAAGTGATGGGTGATTTCGGAGGCGACGACGACGGCGATCATGACACCGAGGGTCAGCGCGTAGTTGCTGGTCATCTCGAAGATGATCAGGGTCGTCGAGATGGGGGCGCCCAAGACGGCGGCCGCCATCGCGCCCATGCCGACGATGGTGTAGGCGCCGGGACCCGACGAGAGCTCCGGAAAAACGGCCGTGGCGAGGATACCGAAGGCGCCGCCGACCATGGCGCCGATGACGATCGACGGACTGAACACGCCGCCGCCGAAACCGAAGCCGATGCTCAGTGCCGTGGCCAGGATCTTGGCGGTACCGACGGCGACCAAAAGCCAGAAGGAGAACTTCTGCAGGAGTGCCGCCTCCGTGGTGCCGTAACCGACGCCGAGCACCTGCGGAAAGGCCAGCGCGATGATGCCGACGGCGAGTCCGGCGAAGGCGGGCCGTGTCCACGGCGGGACGGTCAGGCGTTCGGCCAAAGATTGGGCCGCGAATATGGAACGCATGAAGACGATGGCGGCGATGCCGGACACCAGGCCCAAGAGGACGAAGGCCGGGAATTCCCAGAACGACGCAATGATCTGGGTCTCCAGGGTGAACGCCGGGAAGTCGCCGAAGACGCTGCGCGACACGGCGGTGCCGGCGACGCTGGAGATGACGATCGGCGCGAAGGCCTTGAGCGCATAATGGCCGACGACGACCTCGCTGGCGAAGAGCGCACCGGCGATCGGTGCGTTGAACGACGCCGCCACCGCCGCACCGACGCCGCAGCCCAAGAGCGTGCGGGCCAAGGACCGGCTCAGGTGCAGGCGCCGCCCGACCCAGCTGCTGAGCGCCGCGCCGAGATGCACCGCCGGGCCTTCGCGGCCGACCGATGCTCCGGAGCCGATGGAAACGGCGCTGATCAACGCAGCACCCCAGCCGCCGGAATCAGCAGGATGTGCCACCAGGGGATGGTCTCGGCGTGTTGGAACAGGCGCTCGGAGGCGGAGCCGAAGAGGCCCAGCTGGACCAAAAGGATGAATTCACGGAACAGGATGATGGCGCCGCCGGTCAGGCAGCCGATGACCCCGCCCAAGACCGACAGGATCAGATGGTCGTTGCGCAACAGGCGGCGCAACTGCGAGAGGATCCGGTGATAGGAGAATCGTGACCTGTTCATAGCTCGTCAGGTCGCGATTATAGAGTGATCTGGTGTTAAAAACCTAGGGGCTGTCCTAGCTAAGGACGTTTTTGTCTCGAATTCACCCATGTCTTTAATTGGTTAAGCAGTTCCCGGTGATCACCTCCATTGAACCGCCATTCGCACTCCTTTAGGAACAGGTGAA
>Ga0056114_1000368_pt1 | contig 14982 bp, 8 predicted proteins | sample WorMetHERISLAND1_FD_77005 | JGI IMG/M metagenome (GOLD analysis project Ga0056114, IMG submission 77005) | Marine gutless worms symbiont microbial communities from Max Planck institute for Marine Microbiology, Germany - Olavius loisae HERON... ...
ACACTGTCTGCGGGAACATTCACAGCACTACTGAAAACTTACCTGTTTGTTTAACGGCCGCGGCGCCGGTGTTTTTGAACTGGCGCCTCAGAAATTTATATTATGATATGATATGATATGATAATATGTTGACGACTAGCATTGTGAACGTGTGTGTTGTATTTAATCCATTGGTATTTTGTATTTGTGACGAACGAGAGTGATGTACGGATTATGGAACTCCGAACTGAGTACTTGTTTATTTCAATTCAGTCATAAAACGCATTAAACAATGCTTTTGTACGCTCATTTTACTCCCAAAGTCGACTTTAAACGCAAATTTAACCACCACCAATCGTTTCTTTACGAATGACGATTAACAGCGCGGACAATTCGAAAATTTCGAATCGGACCATCAATACGAATCGAATATCGAATCGGACGTACGATTCAAAATCGAATTGAATCACGAAGCTTTGCAGGTCCCTAGTGCAAAGATGGCATAAAGTTGTTAAGGTTGTTTCTCTTAACTGATAACAAGTGACACTCAATTTCTGCTAAGTACTTAACAAGTGAACAAAACAATTTGAGTTTTCATACTACTGTACAGTAAATTCTCTGATAAATGCCCCTGACATTTATTTGAACCCAAACCTCAAATCTCTTAGCATAAGCTTCAGATTCTTAAGCAATGGCATAAACCTCTCATTTGCTGTAAATTATGCACAAAATATTAATGTCTCAATGGCATACTCGGCTCTGTGGTAAAATATGGGAATTTAGCGGAGACAGTTATTTATTAGAGAACTGGGGCCACATTCTCAAAACTTTAGGATGTTCTTAGGAAAACCTCTTTATCTTAGCGACGTCTTAGGAAAGACTGCAATTTATTAAAACTTATTAGGAAAATCTTAGGAAGTTTTGAAAATGTGGCCTCTGGTGTTTATTAGAACACGGACCTCAGAAACCCTGGCATCAACTAGAGACAGTCAAGTATCTAAGACTAGGTGTTTATTAGAGAATTTACAGTAGCTGGACAATGGCATCCTGTAGTATCACAATATAGGCCCAATGTAATTATAGTTACTAGAATGAAGGTGCACTCTGTAAAGGTGCTAATCATATCGACCTGACCCTGTGACCTTGACTCTGACCTTTGAACCCAGAATCAGGATCGCACGATGAGGACCACTACTGTGCCGAATTCAAGTCATTCCGATCACAGGTTTTCGTTTTATACACAAAAAATATAGAAATGCTTCATAATAAAGTGCATGGTCAGTGCAGAAAATTGCCTATTGTAGTCTACTTATTATGAAAAATTAAACTGAAATTAAAATTTTTAATAGCTGAGATTGTCCTCACAAAGAAGCACAACTGGATTACGTTATACACTGAGGCAAAGAAATAATATTTTTGGAATATTCAGTTATGACAATTGGTGAATTTACCAGAGGATCTGAAGGCTCCACAGAGCTAGATTGTAGGCCTGTTAAGGTAGCAGATGCAGCAGCTGGTGTATCACATCCAACATCTTCCGGTCTTATTCTTTGAAGTGTCGAACTTTCAAACTTTGGACAGTCTTTCCAAGGACAGGTAGAAACTATCCATTCAACAGGATCTTCCCAAGTGCCACGTTTAGCAGATGCCTGTATAAAAGCACAGCATCATTCTCGATTCAATTCCTCAATGATTTACAGCTTTTCAACAAATTTGCTGCCTGCCATGTAGAAAAAATTTGGATTTTCTAGTAAATTGCGTCTGACTAGGATGTGAGTTTACTGTAGGTCACTACACAATATCAAGTCCAGAAGCAATAATGGCACACCCCCAGTAACCTGTCTTGAAATTTGGGGCTTTGTCATTCTTGGTCAGATCAAGTGCTTGTCAACAATGCTAATCACTGAGCTGTAGTTTCTGCTAGATTTTAGATGTATCTATTTGGCCAGATAACGTATTGTAAAGTACAGATATAGACAAATGTAACGTAATGCATTATTTCTCTATCTTCTAGATACAGACATTTCTTTCAGAGTCACATGGATTGAGCCATCGATACAAAGGATCTCTTCATCGTTGATGGGATCTCTAATATATTGTTTCAGAGTCAATGGACAGATGAACACTATGAATGTCTTACATAGAGCAATGATTATTATATGATAACGCCTATTATGCTAGAACAAATGACATACAGTTTTGATGGAATGAATAACAAGTATGAAATTTTATAGTCAAAAAGCTATTTATGTTAGTTACAACTAAACCAGTAACTCTACTATAAGGCAACTGTAAGAAAATCTGATGATGTCAATGCATGCAAAAAGACTACAAATCATTCATCATATTAGCAAGTCACCTGAATTCCTTCTCGGACTGCATTGAGAATGTATGGAACAATGGAATGGTTCCACAGGTCTGAGAACCATGTTGGCACATCTTGTGGATTCATAGGGCACGACATGAACAGCCTTGGACCTACCAAACGACATTACAGTCTCCCAAGTTAACAACAATAATATTGACAGTAATCCATTGCATTAACAACACAAATGCTAACAATAAAACAGTCTGTTTATAGGCTCAAGTAATGCTAACTTAAGCAATTTGTAATAGTTAAATGTTACTAGTTTGCTAGTTAAAACTTTGTACGTGAGTGAAAGGAGGTTGTACCAGTGTTGTTGTCAAGACCTTTAAAAAACTTGAAACCAAGACCTTGGCACTCAGGTCTCGAGACCCCGGTGTCAAGGTCTTGAGACCGAGACCTTAGTAAAATGAACTCTATAGTCTCGACATCACAACACTTGGTTGTACTCGATGTGTTCATGCAGACATTGTCACATGCTGTTGACAAATGTAAATTGTAACTTGCTGTTGAAACATGAGAAACAAGCTGCTAACCAACAGTGACGTCGGAGCCACCATGTGTTTCCAGAAGGCGATTAATCAGCTGCCAAACTTGTGGCAACCACTGGACAGTATCGTCCATTTCGGCCAACTCTGCGCCGTCACGGACTTCAGCATCGAGAAGACGCCGGCGAAGGTACCGCAAGAGGAATCCCTGTACGGGTTCCATGTGGTTGGCACACAGCACCCAGCGGAAGTTGTGGTGGAGCTGAAGGTCTGTTGTGGATCCACCTGACTGGTTCATCACTCCAATAATATACGGACTGCATTCAATACACAAAAACATTATTTGCATTTATCGCATGAGTAGTACGGAATTATCATACAGCTGTCTCAGAAGAGCCCAAATTTTCGTCACAAGCCTGAACAAATACCATATGTAATAGCTGTAGCTACAGAGTTTAGTATTTTTAGAGATATTTAATGCTGACATGTAAGATATACAGATATGTTGTTTTGTTTTCCCTTACACTGTGTTAAAACATTCATGGTAACTAAAATTATATAGCATCTATTTCTCTTTCATTTGATTACATCTCTCTCTATACTATTAAAATCGCGACTTTTCATAATTAAGTTTTTACGATTATAATGCATAAAGTGTTGACATAAATGTCAGATATATATTCATTATTCAGGCAGTGTATATGTACAAATTAAGCCAGCATGTAAAAACGTTTCCCTTCCTCTTTAATGTCATGAGATTGACTACAGCTGGAATTGCTTAGAAGCATGTTGGCATCATCAAATGCAGTGACTACCAGCAGTAAACGGGCACACCACGCTCCATATCCACGGTGTCTCAGTGTAAGCTGGTGTCTGGCTAAGGGCTACAAAAAACAGATCAGTTCCACCCTGTGATCGCACATGACTTTCTGCTTCTTAATGCTGTTATCCAAATGCTACAAATAAGCCAGAAATATTTGAAAAACTCTCAAATCACCTGGACTTGGAGTCAACACTGAGAAATCCATTGAACGCGTCACTGAGTGGCGAAGAGATGTGATGAAGACCGTCGATGATAATCACTTTCGGCAGATCGGCGGCATTCTGCTGGCACTTGTCGGTGACGCTGGACAGATACGGCCGCAGTTCACGACCAGACTTACTGTCGACGCTGAATGTTGCTATGGAATCCGACTCAAGGCTCCAGCCAGACCTGCAGACACGTGATACAATGAAACCCCAACCTGTCTGTGTGTGCCTGCTAATTATTGCATTCTCTTTTTGTCATTAGCGTGTGTTATATCACTCTTCACGATCAGTAAGCATAAGGGGATCAGGGGTCAGAATTTTGACATTTTCGATATATCTTCCCAATATTTACAAGAGCAGCAGTAAAATAGTTGTTGTACTTATTAACAGTATATAAGATGACTTTTTTTATCTTAGAAATAGACATATATTATTATGTCGTTCAAAAACACAACAGTACTGCTTTACACTGTGGGGGTCTTCATTTGTTCCACAGACCCTTACACTTAACATCCCCAAAATTCATAGCAGATTTACACCCGTACTAGTAAGTGAACTGTTTTATTAAACCTTGTGGTTGTAACAGCTGTAATTAACTACAAGCATGCATATGAATAATCTCACACATTTCAATAATTATCACCATAAATGAGTTTTCATATTTAAACAATTTCTAAACCATCTTGTCAAACTTAAACTAGTATTTATAGAATAAACCGACCAAAGAGCTATCAGATAAATAAGCTTCAGTTACCAGGCCATTGAACTGAAAAAGAACAGCATTATCGTTATCACATGCACATCAATAGCCAGAGGCCACCATTGAATAACGTGATTGCTACACTGTCCATTTGATGGGTGGTCTCAATGCCCATTGCCCTAGTTGTACCCGGGCTGTTAATTGTACTTCATAAGCTTATTATTCCATATGACACTTAAAACACTTTGACGCCCACTGTTGCCATATGGGTACAGCTATAAAGCATCCTGTGCCAGACTGGGTTAAGCTGTCATTTGTAATTTTTGACATCCGTGCACTCTGACGCTCAGCCCTGAGCGTCAGAGTACCCGGATGTACCTGTACGTGAACAGTGGACGTCAAAGGGTTAATCATGACTATGCAACAGGAGCTCACAACTTAAACAGACCAATCATACATTACAGTCAAATAAACACAAAGCCGTGAATTCACACCGAATTATCAGGTGTTCGGCGAATCTTCGTGCCATGTACGTCTTGCCGGTGCCACTCGATCCACACAGAATGATGCGGCGATGATCCGTTAACAACGACACGTATCGTTGTAAGATCGACTTCGGCACAAGAGTGTCAAACGCCAAAGAATCAACGCTGTTCTGTTCAGCACCTGTGAAAACAGACAATGAACGATCGTTTTCGTTTATAACAATAAACGGCAACTGAAGCTGATGCTTCTGCAAGAAAAACTATTAATATATTGTCTGCAAACACTTTATTGACAGCACATTCACTGACACCACAGGTGATATCATAACCAATTAACAAATGTTTTATTATTATTATTATTTGGTATTATTGTTATTATTAACAGATTTAACATTACACTATATCTGCAGTCACCACGACAAAATACAAAACAATGTGATTACTGCTGCAAACCTCCTGCTGGTCATCATGTAGGCTAGATATTACAATGTTAAATATTGCTCTTAAAAGTTTATTAGTGCATGATTTAGCTCCAAATGCTAAACCACGCCCTGTCAAAACTCATAGTGTCAGGATCATACCTTTATTCACTGGCAGCAGGATCTGACACAAATGCGAAAGAGCTTTTTACCTATCCTTCCAGTTCGGATGGCGACTTTAAGGTTTGTGCAAGTAATAGCTTAATGCATGCCACCAATAATCTGAAATATATACTGATGTCAGGAGCATGATAATAAAGCTGGAAGTTAAACAACGTGCCAGAGAAAGTCAACCAAAAGGACTGGAGAACACTCGAGTTCTTACAGCACTGTTCAGGGTTGGAAACTAAAACTAACCAGGAGGCTGCTGGTAACAAGCAATCCGCTAATTTTCTACAGCACAGGTTTTAGATAGGAAATCAGCATATCATGCTACTTGAATAACCTGATTACAAAATTGAATGACAAAAATTATCTTAATTGTATGTCAAAATCATAAGAACAAACCACTGAGTGTGATGGTGATATTGGTGTTGTCTCCCACCAAGTAACCACAAGGAAGCAGGTCTGGTATGACCATACCTGGCCAAAACACAACAGTCACTCACCTCAAATACAATACAGGTGATAATTGATTGATTGATTGAGCATGGTTTTACGTCTGCGCCAACACAATATAGGTTATACAGGTGATAAACGCAATCAGTTACATGTATAACAACTGAAAACAATCACCACATTTATAGTTTATTGTGGACACTTATCACGCATATAGAGAATTTCAACTCTAGGATCTGCACTGACACAGTGGTAACATACATGCACTGCAGGCAGCTGCTGGCCGCTTGGATATATCCATGTATTCCAATGACCAGTCCACTTGCAGATGAGTTAAGTTGAGTAGCATTTAATGCTTTACTCAACAAAGTACGGTCATTTCTGAGACTTATTTTAAAGGTCTGATGACCCCATCCACAATGTCAAAGCACTGAATGTCAGTCATATAGAGCCTATATCACTATCACCAGGCTCACCTCACCATGTTAGACCTACAAGAATATCATACAACATTGATGGAAACATAAAAACCATGCAAGCATAAGCAAAGAAATCTGACACACAAATGAATCTAAGCACAGCGACTGTCAGCGAGTGAACCCCTGATATGAAGCAAAATCTATAACTATACGACCTGTGAGCCGATAGCAATAGGCCTACTAGCAGCGGCGGTCAGTTCAATTAACAGATTCTGTTTAGAACAGTTACACGTATGTTATGTTAGAACAACATAGCAAGACTATAACAAAACAATCGCTATTCTGTCTTTCCTACTCATAATAAAATATGCAGAAATACTAACCTTTGCCAAACACCAAGTCACCAATGCTGAAGGTATGAATACTGTCTTCACTTAGTCCAAGACTTCTGCTGGGATCCAGCCGTGTCAAATATTCCTGACAAACAATGCAAATACCCACTGTTGGTAATATTCAATAGACTGGATACAGCATATGTAAAAAAGGTTTTACATGACTTTTTAAGAATTAACAAAAACTCAAATATTACTTAAGATCAGTTTTTTCAAATTAAATTAACCATACCTTGAACTGGTCAGTCGCCATGTCAGACAGTGAATCCCAGTTGAGTTTAGTGTCAAGGCAGAGTCTTCCAATCAAGATCTCCTCACTGTCTTCACTCTGAGCAGAAACACAATCACAACATTTGCTACTACGAAACAAAAGCCTCCAGCAGATGCCAAAGAGACCAAACGTTAAGTGAAATCTTGCAGTCATAATTAGAGATTGTTAGTTAAGTTGTGCGTTCTCATCAACAACTGTCTGCATGGTTCAGTGTCACACTACCTACAAGAAGCCATTCCGACTGCCATTGCTGCACACAAATGTAATCTCGAAGATGCCCAAAAATCACCTGGCTGCCCTTTGTCGAGGCAACTGTCAAAGTATTTTATCTAATGTATATTTTGGAAATTCTGTGTGTGCTTTTGTGTGTACATGTATATGTGTGTATTGGTAAGCGACAAGCATCCATATCATTCGACCAAAAGTTATCAAATTTGGCACAACGACAGAGCACAAGCAGAACGATCTGAGTAACCCCAACTTGAAGGAATTTTAAAATTCATGGGTCATGCACAGCCCCCAAAAAGTCTTTCGTTTCCTGAACAACAGCTGCAATACTGGACTTTGTTTCAGAGTCGGTCGTCAGATACTGCTACAAAATGGATTCATTCTGAAATAAACAGTGGTGATAATTATTTCAAAGTAGTACAACAGACGGCAGCACGAATTTCCGGGCACAAGCCGGGCAAACTGGCTAGTAATAAATAAAATGCTATGAGATATTTAAGACTGTAACAGTCACACAACTCACATCAGCGGCGGACGCTTGACGAATCGACAACGTCACCGGCTGACTACAACTGTTGAATTTTGCATCGTCTTTCACGAACATATCTACAGTATAATTTTAATTTTATTTACACATTTTAAGTAACACAAACGCCACACTATCAAAAACTATCACAAAAAAATCATGTGTCTGCATGTGCAGTAAATTTTAAGTCAATTTTTATTGTTTGAATAGCAGTATGAAACTGCTAAATTGTACAATACAAAATTATACAATAAAACTCACATAGCTAAACACTCTAAATAAACACAATAAACAGAAGTGAAACAGCAGTACTGAGAGAAAAACTGGGAATGTATCAAAACCTCGTTTATTAATAATTTAAGAGAAAATACTGAACTGAAGATGTAAAACGTTTTGTTTTGGTAGCTGGCCGGGGATATATTGCTGAATTTCTCAGAGCTCTAGGTGGACACTATAAACATGGACTGTTCTGTGTGGAATTAGGCATCACTCTTAGTGCTGCTCCAGTAAATTATACAGTCACATTCACACACAATGTTTTACTCGTAGCGTAAGATTAGCACTGAATTAATTTACACATACCGAGACTTTTAGTGGGTAAAGACAGATCTTTGCAGTCTGGTGGCAGTTTCTGATCTGACGCCACTCGGCACAAATCAGACGGCTCAGCAGTAGAATAATGAGTCGACAGAGAATTGTGTTCTCTCTTCACGAGCTGATTCAATCGATCATTGTCGACACGTAAAGACTGCATCTCGCTCTGCAATACAATGAGTCCAACTGTTCAACTGCAACAATCTTTTCTACAGAACCACAGAATTTGGGTCAAGCACAGATAACTGGGCTCGATATTATGCAATAATTGAAAGTGTGATTTTAATTTGTTTTTATAATTTGACATCAATTCAACTTCCAAAAATATGCAGAGTTTGGTTTCTGGTTTTTGACCAGTCTGCTATTCTTTGCTTGAAGGCTTATTTTACCATTTCATCACAAAAATCTGATTTGAAAATTTTGATATCATAGGTCATGCCTATGATGTCATTCCCGCAATTTTAAACAGTTGTTCTGTTGTAACATGTTCAGCAAAAAGCGTTCATCTTTGCTTCACAATTTAATGTTATTAGAAGATTATGAGATTCGTGGTAAGTAAGTAAGTAAGAACATTTCTACAGTGCTAATTACAAAAAGTCACTAGGCGCTGTGGTCCCATAACCCAAACAGATGGGTTTTAACTGTCCTAGGCTGTCAGATTGTCTTAGTTCGGTTGGCAAAGAGTTCCACACTCGTGGGCCAGCAACAGCAAAACACCAGTCACCAATCCTCATCTTGATTGCTCTATTTAACTGTTTTGATAATATCTATTAAACAAAATGCAAAATTCAGACGTGTGTTTCTGCAACATTTTGACTGTAATGGCTACCAAATGTGGCATATGGTAATCCAATGTAGAGATGGAAATTGTATGTTTCCTCTACACTGGAATAACTGGTTTTTATTTCGGTGAGTACAGACAATGGTGGAAAAGAAAAGAACAGCTAGTTAAACAATACAAGCTATGCCGTCTGTGGGGCTCATTTATTACCTTCATTCGGTTGATGGTGTCTTGCATCTGCTGCAGCTGATGAGCCGATGACAACGCTTCCAGCTGAACGTCTGTCAGACGCATATCTTTCTCATGAAGCTGCTCTTGCAGAGCTAACACGGCCGCCTCACTGCTGCCACCCGCTTCCAACCTGTAACATACCACACAACTACTGATATAACTACAAACAAAAACTAGTTGATTTTATCAGTCCCCATATGCTACACGCAAATGCTCCACAGCGTTCAACACATTAGTGCCACCAATGATATGATGACTATACATTGTGACAGTCATTTTGTGGCAGGAGCGAGTAAATGGCATGAGGTTGAGTCTCTCCTGCTACTATGAAAGCCCAACCTGTTACTCTGATTTCCGGACCCCAGAGTCGGGGGCTGATATCTGCTCGCAATTATGACCATGATCTCGAACAATGCAACTTGAACTAAGCATTCCACTTCCAGACTTAATTCCCAGTGTGCAGCAGATATATCCCCACTCCATACCGGTACTTCACCCCTATACTAGCCTCTGGCAATGCCCACGCGCTGCTGTTTTTTGACAATTCTCACTCTGTTCAGAGATAATGTATTAGATACCAGCAGTTGGAGTGCTACACAGCTGTACTTGGCGCGCTCCCTGCCCAGTTCCAATAGCACTTAACCCATTCCAAACCACATGACTTTACAACGGCTCTGTCTGTCAGTGTCACATGTAGAGAAATGGGCAAAACAAGCATAATGCAAATTAAAAAGCCAACATTAGACTTCTCGCACTAATAACACGGAGTCCAAACTTACACGGCGTCAGAGCATGAGTTCCTTATCGGACTAACAGTCAGTATGAAGCTCTGCGGTGCATTTCCACTGACAGAGAGAGCAGCATCCGCTTACAGGCTGGACACGTCCGAGTCTGCGTCAGACATCGAGCCAGTTTTCTTCTTCCGAGAGAACGCCTTTCCAAATGAAGTCAGCTGGAAACACATCACACCAGTCCATATCTTACCTTACCTTCCTGACGGCAACTCTGTCGCCAGTACTGCGCTGAGGCCTAATAGGTAACAGACCACTGAGACCAATGCGTAATAAGCAGTGCATTTTTTTACCATACAAAGTACTGGGGAATTTCCCCACCAGCCCTTTGACCATGGATAATGCCCCACCAGTGCTGTGCCCTTTTCAGTTGGGCCTACATCAGCTACTTCCGACTTTTGTTGCCCCACAGTAATGCCTTCTAGTCTGTGTGTCAAGCACAGGCGGACAAAAATGTAAGGCCATGGTTAGCGGTATGCTCATTTACAATACTGCTGCCGTGCTACGTTACGTAATTACGTTGCTTCTGTTTAGAATACATGTAGATTTTGTCGAATGAGTGAAGTGTGATTAATTTGCCACTTTTGTTAATGACGCTTGTGCCGTTTATGCTTATTTCCCCACCAGTTGCAAAAGCTTAAAAAAATCCCCTGGTAATAAGCCTGATAATAAGATAAAGTAAAAGTTCAATCTCTGTGGATAATGAGAAAGGAAATTGTGATACCCAATTGTTATTCTTTTTCATTCATTTATGGCATGCACCACTAGTAGTGCATACTTGAAAGGTGTGTTTGCTTGGTTGTCCGTCTCACATCATAGTTCCGCATACGATGGTACCATTTGATTCTTAACAGCTTTCACAGACCGCAATGATTGAGAACATCAGTCTTCAGTACATCTCTCTTAATCCAGCACTCAGAGCCATACAGGAAGATGGGTAGAATACAGGTATTATACAGCTTCAGTTTGGTGGAGATAGACATTCTTCACTTCCAGATCTGAATCTGATTGTCTAGGTTTTGCATAGTCGCACGAGTGATAGCATTGCGATGTGAGATATCAGGAGAGCTTTCAGTTGTTAAGTGGATAAATGAGCCAAGATAGACAATTCCACAACTGCTGCAACCTCCTGCCCTTGAACTGGATCTGATGTGGCAGAAAATTGCAAACTATCGACAAAAATATCGTTTCATACCCAATTCTTGTTCTTTTTCTTCTTCCGCTCGACATCGGCGGCCGACATATATGACTGTTGACTGGTGGCACTGACTGCACTGATGACGCTGTCAGAGGACATATGACGGCGCAGTGTCTTTGACCCATTTCCTGTAAGTAAGTAGGTCGTGACTCGTGAATTTACAATTTATCGCAAAGTGCGATTACCTCTATTTCACTGTATGTAACAATACTCTGAAAACAACCAAGTTTTAAGCAGACGTCTGAAACTGTCAGTGCTAAGCATCGAATCACGCAGATCATCGCTCAGTAGACGATATATTTACCGTTCAAAATTCAAGCTAACTTACAGATGACAGAAACCCGGTAACAATCAATGGAAACCCCATGTTCATAATAAGTTCATATACACTCAGAAAAAATCTGTTGTAATCATTTAAACTTAACATTAAATAAATAACCGTTATTAAAGTCACTCAAACATCAGTGAGCTACGAACATTTATCACAACAAAACAGACTAAAGTGATTAAGACATCGTGAATTCTGAAGTCAGGTACACTGGGGTATACTGCTAATCAGTTTTAGCACCTGATGTGTACACTGTACATGCCAGTCTGTTAATCACACGCTGGTACTGTGCCAAAATGGCTAAACATACTGATCAATTTTCCAGGACAACTCTCAACCACTGCATAAAATGCATGTATAGTATGGAAATGCGTGATTTCCAACCGATATTTTGTTGTATCTTGAAAACAATACATGACAGAGCCATAGTAACTAGTGTATGGTGTACGATTAATAATTAATGCTGTATGCAAATTAGTATTTCCGATTACTTTGAATGACCTTTGAAGGTCAGTTCAGTAGTGCACCTTCTAAAGCACATCTGTTGTGTCAATTTAGAAGACCTCTCCCCATGCCTCAATATCATGATATTCACCCACCGACGGTGTACTGAAGCAGGCAGCCAGCTGCTACACGGCTGTTTTTGGATCATCATAATATATGCTGACGTCAGACGAACAGACTAAGTACTGTTAACCCTTTGACGCCCACTGTTGCCATATGGGTACAGCTATAAAGCATCCTGTGCCAGACCGGGTTAAGCCGTCATTTGTAATTATTGACATCCGGGCACACTGACGCTCAGCCCACTTAGCCACAATACATAACGTTACAGACGATAGACAGACGCAACGCTGTAGCATAAGCGCGACCGTTAGTACGGTCGGCTAAAAAGCAAGATGTCCTAATTTTAAAGCTCACCAAACGGTCTTCTGGAAGACGCACTGTAGATCTTCTGTCTGATTCCCGGGTTTTCCAATAATTCGCCCCACCCCCTAAAACAGTATAGCATGCGTTGGTTACCGATGTCAGCTGATGGTGCGGCGTTGATTCCACTCTGTATCCTCATCGCCTCAATCATCTCCCTTAGTTCACTCAACTCTGCGTCCTGAACCACAGCAAAACTACACCCATTTACTGCTGCCTACTGTTACCACACACCGACTGTATAAAACAAAACCCGTAATAAAGCATCATTATTATAAACTCATTCGCAGCCCCTCGCGAGCTCTGCATCATTCCCCCCAACAACTGCCAGTGCTGCTGGGTCCTTGAATAGGGCATTGCCGAACTACGTTCTTCCACATCTCTCCCTCGCCCGATCTCACAAATCAAAAAGTTTCGGCCATTTCTAAACTTCGCTCCAAATAATTACCAATCACCTCTGCAAATGTAACTCAAGATTTTTTGTTGTTGTTATTCATTGTGCTATTGTTATTGTTGTCACTGTCTTTATTTGCACTTGTATCATATTATGTACTGTTTACTTGTTATTCAGCTATTCGTCTACTAAGCCGCAAGTGTGCAATGAAACTCAGTGTCAGTGTGAAGTAAGATACAAACAGAAGTTACAGACATCTTAAGTTCGCTAGATCTGCTCGTGAAACCGTAACTGAAAGGGACACGATCAAAAACTTTGGGACCACTCCAACAGTGTAACCGTCTGTTCCCTGTAGAATGGTGAGTAAATTTGAGAAGGAATGAAGTGGAGTAAAAGTACAATATCTCTCAAACTACTCGCCTTCTGGTCGGTGGTGGCGGCAAGACGCTGGAGTCGTTGAGTCATATTGACGAGACTCTGTTCAAACGCGAACACGACGTGCGCCTGTAGTCACAGTCACAATCACATCGTCATTCATCTGTCATCGTACACTTTCCACTGACAAACCTTTACGAGTCATTAGGCTACATCACACCGCTCCAGATACTGAAAGGTCTCTCACAGAACAAGATCAGGTCAAACCTTTTGGGTTCCTTGGTGCAGAATTTTTGCAAGCATGTCTTAGACGCCTCACGTCGTTCACAATAACTAGTGTAACAACCTGGTTCTTTCTATTTTCTTCTGTTTCTTCTTGTAAGGTCTTCTTTATTCCTTTCACAGACCTTTTCACACTCTTCCTCCTCACCCCTTTAGACATCTTAATCTGTCCTTTTCACACGCCACAGCAGTCTAGCAGATCTCCATTTTATTGGCCTATTTTACGTCACATTCGGACTTCGGAGAACGTCCGTCAGAACCTGAACTAGAGTTCAAGTTCGCGACATTTGCTCTTCGTGCATTCACGACCTCCTCCCACCCCCACGCGACACTTCTGTTTTATGTTATCCCCTTTTTGACCTCACTGTTGCTCCACCAGTCACTCGTGTCGTAGTAGGTAATGTCTCCAGTAAATCTGAACTATTTTACATCGGATTCTTCGACTTCAAACAATTGGAAGGTGTTCGACAATACGCAAAGACAAATATTTCATGTGTTTGGTAATACGTGTAGAAATAGGCTGGGATCACTTAGGCCTATCGGTTTGACGACGTACTCGAACTCGATCTACTTGCAATGAAGCTCTGTATCAAGTACACTATTCCTTTACCATATTCTCATTTTCTACCCCAAATAATGTTCTCAATTTCAAAACGATATCGCCGTGCCAGTGGTGATAACTTCGTTGTATAAGTTTAATGCGAACTAAACAGTCTGTGCGTTTCTGGACTTGTGTTCAGCTTTCTTTTTTAGCAGTAGCTGAAATCGAATATTGTTACAGATGCTGTTTTTCGTACTCGACTCAGACTAACGTTAACAATACCGGTACAGCGGAGCAGGTGCCTCAATAAATCATTTCCGTATTAGCGTGCGTGGGGTGTCAAACGCTGAAATATGCAGTGATACCGACCGCCCGACCATGGTATGCCTGTGATCGTTCATCAGAACCACAGGCTCTGTGGCAATAACGTGCTGGAGGCAGTTCAAAGCCTCGCCAGTCGCAACGCTAACGGATTAAATTAGTGTTTACACTAACACTACTCATGGAATCCTATATAGCAGCAACTGGAAACTCAGCTGTCATTAGTGAGCTCCGGCTGGCTGACAGACCAGGCCCATCCATCCCGTAGCCTGTAGCCAGCCTGAGTGTCAGTCAGCATCT
>Ga0056114_1000369_pt1 | contig 14955 bp, 3 predicted proteins | sample WorMetHERISLAND1_FD_77005 | JGI IMG/M metagenome (GOLD analysis project Ga0056114, IMG submission 77005) | Marine gutless worms symbiont microbial communities from Max Planck institute for Marine Microbiology, Germany - Olavius loisae HERON... ...
GAGCGACAGACCTTAGATCGGTTTCCGATTTCCATTAGACCGGGACCGAACCGATTTTGGCGAATCGGCTTCCGATTCAGAGTCAGAACACGGATCGATACGATCTCTAATAATGACCCACTACCATAAAAATTTGGTCTCCTATGCATGTATCTATGTATACTGGATATGGATTATTTCCAGTGTGCAGAACTGATTGCCTCAGAACCTAGGCGCAGACAACAGTTTAATCCACCGTCATGTATACCGGACATTATTAAGCTAGTGACTACATGACTACTTGATGTCAGGATAACAAACAAGTTGTCTGTTAAGAAGGCATGTGCACACAACTAATTCTTGCACACAAATGATGCATATGATGAAGGCCATGTGCATGTTTCAAAGTCGCGGGATGGATGACGCCTAGTTACAACTTGTCTGTCATGCAGTGCTAATCGCAAAACTTACCTTTGCATACAGCTCCTGGTCAGGCTTCACTGCATCGATTCCATATCTCGCTAACAACGCCCTGTAGCCTTAGGTTTTCTGCGTTGCAGCTGTCGACGAAATCTACCCAGCTGACAAGCCTTCAATAACCCAACTAATAGAAGATGCTGACGAGAACCTTTTCAGTAATATCAAATGTAACCTATCTAAGCTGACCAATGACCATACTGTCAGTGTTCAGTTTATGTTAAACTCTCTTATCGTTTCGTGTCGTATCATACTGTGGCGCATACTTTCGGAAATTTTTATTTTTGCATTTCCTAGCCTTTATGCTAATTCTGAATAATATTTCTTGAAATCAGGATTTAATTTACCAGGAATTCAGTAGAATAGGCGACAGAAACGGAATTTAGATTGTTATTTTGTGTTGATGAAGTACTTGAATGTTGTAGAATTATGAGACATCGCAGACTGGTTCATTGGTTGATGTACGAAGTCAAGAGCAGTTCAGTGGCCCTGCTGTACTCAACCTGTCTGAGCCAGGACCAATTATGTCACCTGCACACTCTGGAAGAGATCGTACAGGTAGATCACGTCAGTCTTCCATCAGCTCTCAAGCAAGTGGCGACGCACGCTTGTATTTGCCTGCTGCCGAAACAGCGCGGGTTGTACGCCAGTACGCGTTCCCACCAGATACTGAAAGCATTGCAGGTGATACGGACAACGCAGCCACTCTTGGTACTGATGCACTGCATCATATGACCAAGGACGAATTGTTTAATCACTTCATCCACGAGCAGCAGCGAGCACAGAAGTACAAAACAAGATTTGGTCAGGTAACTTGTTGCACTGTTTGCTGTCTGGTAAAATGCTGTCATTGGTCCATCATAGCAGAGTTCTTCTGTAGTGGTTAGCATGCTGGAGTGACGAGAGAGTTATGATTGATAGAATCACAGTGCTGCTAATATATGCCATTGAAGTGGTTGAATATGTTTAATAAATGTTGGACTGGTTTATGTGATGTGTACGGACCAGAAGAATGTGTTTGTAATCTCATTTCTGTAGCATATTACCTGGGATGCACGTTGAGCCAAACTGATAGCCTGAGCACTCGGTGGTCTTGGTTGATGTACTGTAATGTTACAAGCATTCTAGTAAAGCACATATGAGAGTTTATGTCTGAATTTAATGTTATATGTTACTACGAGCCATCACAGCTCTATGCACTGGTACAGCCCAGTAGCATAGGCCCACAGCCTACCTTCTATTGCTTGCTGTCCATTGAATGCAGGACAGATGATTGAACAATAGCAGATTTTATGGACAACGTACTGAAAGTTCATGTATAGCTGTTTGTTGTTATCAGGTCACGAAAGCTTATCGCATAATGGAACATGATCAAAATAAGATGAGGGTAAGCTTTATATGTTATTTTTCACTGTCGTTAACTAGTAAACAGAGAGACCTTATAATTGGTTTGTACCATGTGTTAAAAGAATTAAACACACATGAAGAAAATTGATGTAATATTGCATTGACATTTTGACATTCTGTGAGAGATTAAGATGATGTTTAGAGCTGGTGTTAAGTTGAAACAAAATTGATGATCTGATTTAAGCAGTTAATGTGTGTATTATGCTACTGTGAGCAGAACTCAGAACCACTGTGTCAGGATGTCATGTATTTGCATTTGATACATTTCCTCTCTCGCTGTCTGCCAGCAGGATTAATGGATTATCCTAAACACTGAGGTTCAATTTTCATGATGAATCTCAGAAGTGGATAGGACGAGGAACAATCAGTTTAATTTTGGGGCAAAGAGGATGCTGATTTGTAGATAAAATATAAAAAACTGTAAAATTTCAAATTGTGAGTACTTTTTCCTATTATAACAGAGCACTCTCCATGATGCAGTTACCTAACAGTGCAGTTATGCACTGTGATGTTACAGTAATTCAACTTACGTGCTGCATGCCTAACAGTTCACGATATTTCACATGATCGATGACCGTAGCTGGGGGCAAAGTGAACCCGATGAAGTAAATGCACTGTTGCCAGAACAGAGCCGTTCATCTTTGTTTTGTTGTATTATCGTTATGTATTCAACAAAAACAAGAGTCTTATTACTTAAACATGCAGCTTAGTGTGCAACAATGTAATAGCAACGTTATGATACACTATTTCCACTATTACGTTCGTAAATGCATTTGAATCCATTCAGTACAAAATATATGTAGTTCCAGAGTAGATTAAGATCATATATTAATTGTTCGGCAATGGTATATGCTATTTCGGTGCTCTGTAGCAAGAATTGTGATTGTGCTCAGGAAATGCTTGAAGCAACACAAGACAGAGCATTGCAGGAAGCAGCTAGTTTAAAGCAGCAGTTGGATCAGGAACGTATTGTTCAGATTAACGTTGAGAATCAATTCCGAATGCAGTTGGATGACCAGGAAGAGATGATCAAAGTGCTCGTCGTACAGGTAATAGTTGTCATACAGGTACTGCTGTTTATCCATGAAACCTTCCATGTACAGCTGCAGTTTCTGTGCCACAGCCAACATGTTTAGACTTAAGCTGTATCCTAGACACATATGTCTTAAGAGATGACATATATGACTGCTTGTGTTAGTTGAGAAAGTGCACTTGATATTTGTAAGTTCTACTTTGATAGTCTTGTACACATTTTCTTGTGAATATTTCGTAGCAATGGTGCCAATACAGAATACTTTTCTGGGCCCCTGAGTAATGGGTAACCAGCATTCCCAGACATTTTTCATTTCCATTTGCCCTGGAATGAAATAGGGCGATTCTCATTCTCTCAGAAAAAAACGAATTGCTACATCGAGCATAATGCAGTAATTTGTACTCCGTCGGACTGTCTGGGATAAAATTCTACTCCTAGGCAAATTGCAATTCTCAAACAAACTTTCACACTGTGGTTCCCAGGTGCATCTGCATCCAGATAATGTTCAGAGTCGAGATCAAACGTCATGATATACCGGGTACTGACACTTTCGCAATTTCATGAACATCTCTACTGATTCTGCTACTGGGAAAATGGCCAGATCATCACCAATTCGCGTGCAATGGTCTCCAGGAGTGCTTTCATCCAAGTTGTCCCTGAAGGTCAAGGTCAAGCTCAAACATCACAAGATCTGGGCTCCTTTGCAATTCCGCAAAAACTGACACTCCTCAGAAGCAACTGACCGGAACCTCGCCAAACTTGCAAGTCACACTAATGATACTGGTAAATAGAATGAGCTCCACTGTTATTAATGGTCTGGTTATTATTATTATTATTATTATTATTAATATTATTATTATTAAAGTGGAATATAAATTGCATTGTTCATTGTATCCAGAACAAACTGTTGAAGACTGGTCGCGCAGTACCAGACCATCTGCTGTCAAAGTTAGCTACCGTCAAGAATCGATTGGCCGAACGGCAGCAGCAAGATGCACCAGCGGGCGTCGGCAGCCAAGTTTTCACTCAGCTGAATGATAAGGTGGGTATTTGTCACGGTTGGTAGCTGCATGCTGAACTGTCACAAAATACATGAGTATTTTGATTTGTAGAGTACACCTGGGTCCTTGATAATACTTGCATTATAAAGCTGCAAATTCAAGGCCTTGAAAGTCCATGAATTTGATCGTTATTGTGGAACATCTTGAGTGTATTGAACTTGGCATTATGTCTGCTTACACACAAATGATTTGGTTGTCAACTGCTACTCAGTGAAATATTATTGTCTGTTAAAATGAGCATTCTGTTGCAGTGTAAAATAGCAGCTGCATATAGACTATCATCTTCTATATGCCATTGCATATAAGCTTACTATTATATCTTTTTCACAACATCCAACTTGAATGGCACTGTATAGCCTAATTGTGCTGATGTGCCATTAAGAAACTCACTGCATATAGACTAGCAATGTACTGGAGTGTCTTTCAGAATGTGCATAGTTATCATAGAAAGGTACTTAAAATGCCTTGAAGAGGCACTTGAACGTTCTGGAATTCTGAGGTCACAGGGGAGGGGTTCCCTTCCCTTTATTTGAAATGGATGTGGAGTTAGAATCTTCAGCAAGAGTGATAGTCAGTTGACACATGTCACTCTGTGTCTGAATATTCAGCAGACAGTATAACTTTGTGGCATCTGTGTCTGGATTGGCCAGATGTCTGTGCCAGCACACTGTGTGACAGCCAGGTTATAGCCGTGGCTTTGTCGGGACTGGTCAATGGTTGTTTCCATTGACAGACCACTATAGCACCATGACAATAGTGCAGTTGGTGTATGTTGCACTACCAGTGTGTTCTGAGGCGTGTCTTTTACTTTTAGTTCTACGAGATTTTCATAGCTGCTAGGCTAGGAACGTGTCTTTTTATCGTAGGCCTAGCGAAAATTCTACGAGAACTACCGAACAAGAAATTTCTTTGCTAGGTTTTGCTAGCTCTGCCCACTAAGAAATAGTGCCGGTGAGTTTGGCGAGAATTTGTTTTTGTTTGGACAGATTTGGTATTAATATCGACGACATTTTAGTGTAATGAATGCAACAGTATGACAGCAATACTTTTTTGTGGTGGCTGTCATGTTTAAACGCGACATATTACATTGACTTCCGCGACCAAACATTGCCGTTGACATCGTTGCTATAGCAACATAGGAGCTAGCGAGAAATCGCAAGGAAGTTGTCTTTTACTTCTTAGCTAGAATTCTGGAGAACGAGGAGCGAGAATCTCGTAGGAAAAAAGTAAGACACGCCTCTGGTTTGGTCTGTTTGTGCTACTGTTCTCCAGTCACCATTCAGTCACCATTCGTCAGCTGGCCCCTTGATGTGGCAGTGAAATGGTTGAGTGTTGGATGTGTTATATCTGGCAACAGTGGTACTTACACGTGAGAACATTTTAGGCGAGTCCAGTGTCTGCGTCACCGAGGAGCTAGTTTGGTGGTGACTAAGAGGGAGTGGTATTCTGTGGTCGGAAATCCATTAAAAGCTCGGATTACTGCTGGCTTGGGCTCAATGAATTGGACATCAGAACTGACGTGTGACTGATCCTGGTTTAGTCTGGGTTGATTGATTTGTTTTTTGGTGAACCCAGTAGTGACGTACTTTATTGATTTATTAGTGAGTGAACTTTGGTGTCAGATTGCACGTCATACTGGGCTGATCAAAGCATCGAGCGAGCACATCATGAGAAAACGTGAAGAAATGAAGTTACTTGAACAGCAGAAGGTGAAGCTACAGAAAATGCTGGACGAGGTTTGTAAAAGTGACGATGAACAATACTTATTAACTGTCGTGTGTTTTTGATGTATTGGACTTCATCGTATGTTTATTTTCGTGTAATTTTGCGATACTTATACACGTATCACCATAGACTACTAACCTGACCTGCTACCAATGTACATACAGCTGTAGAAGTCAATCTCTCCAGGCTGTAACTCCTGTCTGTCAAAGATGAGTTCTTTTCTGTGCAGTTTAACGCTGCAAATGTTTGGATTGATGTGGTGATGGATTTCTGCCATCAGTCATTAGCCAGTGGCAGCACAACAACAGCATATACAAGTAATTATGTAGAGCTACTTTTTTTCAGTGGAATTTGCTTCTTAAAAGTAACAATCCATGCGACTAAAACTCAATGTGGTAGATTGGAGGCTTTACATGTGGAGTTTGTTTGCAGCACACATGCAGAAATATGTAAGTAAGTAGAGAAAAAAAGACTCACTTAGCTACGGCTGTTTTGATTATAACTCTGCACTGACCAAAGATTATTTAATTGTTGTCGTGTTTAGCGTGAGACGGAGCTGCAGACGGCCGTGCAAAGAATAGATAAACTACACACGTGGCTGAGTCGGTTTAAGTACTGTTGTAAGATGCATCTGAACCAGCTGCGTTATGGCACCGATATGCCGGCGGAATGGTGGAACAGTTCGGTTGCTGGCGGCGAGCAGGATGCAGCTGGTGACAGCGCCGCAAGCTTCTCCGGCAAATGTGTTCTGTGTGACTTGGAGCGGGTAAATGATATCGAGGTCCGGAACACGCAGCTGGTGTTAGAGAACGAGAGTATAAAGAAGTCGGTGCAGGATGCAGACGAGCTGGTTTATCGCATGGAGCAGCGGATGGCACATCGAGAAGGTCGGTTGCTTGATCCGCGGATGACAAGCAGTAGCTATTTGGTGGAACGTCTCAGACTGCTCGACGCATCCGTCGCGAGGGTCGCAACTGACTTTGACCACGTCGTGGAAACAAGGCAGCGACTCGAGCGCGTCATTGAAAAACAAGATCACGACATTGCATTACTGAATCAGCAATCACAAGAAGCCATTGACGGAACGCTATCATTGGACGAAGTTCTGAAGCAAGAACGCAGCCGTGTCACGGCCGTCAGTGGTGAACTGGAGAATGCCAAGTCAAAGATCAGCATGCTTGAGGATTCACTGCGTCAGAAGTCGGCCGAACTTGAAGACTCAGTTGCACAGTTCGATAGACTGAGGACCGAGGCAAAGACTCGAGTGCGAAGTTTAAAGTTGCAGCTGGAAACTAAGGAGCAGGACTACAGGAACTTGTCAGATGCCGAAAGCAGGCTGAACATGGAGCTGACGCAAGTGAGTGATGAGCTGGCTGCAGTGAAGACCAGTTTCCAGCAGTACAAGGATGACGCTCAGCGCCGGAAGGAAGACAGGATTCATTCAGTCAGTATTGCACCCAATTTTGTATGTCATTTTAGTCAGTGCTGTAATTAACGATGCGAAAACACACATACATACACACAGATCACATATAAATGTACCATTCTGGGCCCACATTCTCAAAACTTCTTAGGATAATCTTAGGAAGATTTCTCATCTTAGGATAATCTTTGACGATATGTGGGAAACCACTAACCAGGCATAATTTCGCTCTACTTACTAATTCAAGATTTAACAACAACGCCATGTAGTAACGTCCAACATGATGCAAAAAAAATAAAAGTGCTAATTACAGTTATTATTACCTTACAATCTCCTAATTTGAGATTAGTGCTTTGCTAAATATTTTCCTATGATTATCGTAAGATAAGAATAAAAAAAAAAGAAATCTTCCTAAGATTTTCCCAAGAAGCTTTGAGAATGTGGGCCCTGGATAATAATGCATACTCGTGTGTAATGCGCAGGTAGACTTTTGACCCCTAGCCGGGGGTAAAATTGAATTACCCTATACACATATAATATGCAGGGCACTTTCGGGCTTCACAGAATGTTACCGGTACATACAACAGAATTTCGTCTAAGTGAAATTTTGTGGTGTAGTTGGTAAAGTTAAAGGAAAAAGACTAAAATCGTTTAAAAACTGTTTTAATTAAAGCATTTCATACCTTTACTACAAATTCGTCTGTTGTTTTTTGTTTTTGTTATGTTTCTGCCTCATATTTTTTGAGGATGAAAAATATAGTTAACATAATAATCTTTAGAAATAGAACAGCAAAGGCAGCATGCGTAATAACATCATATGTGTCTTCTTGGTATTGGTACTGACCGTGCAATATGTCTTGTTTACATAACAGTGAAATGGTAGTTGAGTTTTGATTGCTATTATGGGGGTACCGCGGCGGGAGCCCCACCGCCGTTCAGGGCTGGTGACCCTGCCCTCTGTGGGAGCCATCCCCTAGTCACCCCATATTATTGTAGACTAGGGGATTTGCTGTGTTTTGTGTTTATTGTTTGATTATTGTGTTTTTCTGTTAATTGTGTAATCTTTGTGTGCTTTCAGAACTTTGATACTGTTGGTTGGGTCTTCTGACCTGCAAAAACCGTCGCCCGTATAACCTATACTGTGTTGGTGGAGACGTTAAACTCTGCTCAATCAATCAATCATTGATTGCTATTATTGTCATTCCAAACCTGCAGTAACAGTTAGTGTGAAAACAAAGACGATGCTGTACATTGTGTTGTGTGAATGATTGCGGAATTTAGCTGACATTATGTCTTGTACAGTGTGCAACTGTGCATGTATGTCGTAATGATTGGTTATGTTGGGCTGTGTTTGTCAGGTGACTGGCAATCTGGAGTGGCTGGAAGAGAAGTACACGAAACAGCTGCAGGAGACAGAGACTGCATATCAGACACAGGTCAACAAAGTCACTGCGGGCAGGGACGAAGGTTGTTAGACATGTCTCTTGCTGCTGAACCTGTCTATGAAACATTAATGAGATCATGACTGCTTTCACACCAGTGCTATTAGAGACAGCAGTTAGTGTTGACTGTGACCCCTGATAGACCCTGGGAGCTGTTGAATATGCCGGATCCGTTTCCTAGCCAGATGGCATGGTCCTTATTTGCTTTAGTTTAATAAATATGTTAATAGTTTTCATGTGTGGTTGTTTAGGTTTTTGTGTTGTTCTTCGTTGTTGCTATGCGTAGTTTTGTCAATATCAGCCATGTGATTTAACTCTGTAGAATAAGCCCACCTAGCTTCCTGGTTGAGTGTCGTATGAGGCGACTGAACCACGCTAGTTTTGTTCTGCTGTATTTTGCGTTGTTTTCTTTTTCTGGGTTGTGTTTAGTTTTTGTAGTGTCTGTTTTTAACTTGTCTTCTATCCCATATTTTCTAGCATGTACAAATGTGAATGGCATTGTATAGCTGATGTGCCGTTAGGAATCTACTCACTCACTCACTCAGTTTTAACTGTCTGTGCTAAGTGACTTGATGTAGTGGTAATGAAGTGACCAACTGTGTTAAGGTGCGAAGTATTTGTAAAGCATTGGAGCCAGTGAACAAAAAAGATTACTTGTCGTCATGAAGAGTAATGGGGTTTGTAGTGCTAATGACTAATTGTTGTTGTCGAGTGTCTCTGGGTTCAGTAATGTTTTGTTGTGTTTGTTGTGCATAGAACAAGAAAAGATCGTTGCTGAGCTGAATGCAAGGAAGGAGGCGTGGCAGGCAGAGCAGGAATCGGTTCATCAACTGGAACTGCAGAGCCTGCAGGCGGAGCTGGAAATAGAACGCGATAAACATTCCAGTGAAGTGCATGACCTGGAACAGAAGCATGAAGAGGAGCTCGTTGTCTTGAGGAATAAACACGAACTTGAGCTGGCAGACGTGGACCGACAGAGAAGGTCTGACGTTGCCGAGGTTAAAGCCGAACTGGAGCAGAAGTTTGTTGACCAAGACACCGAACTCCGCCACGAACTGAATTCCGTCACCAGCAGTAATGCTCGTCTGTACACAGAAGTCAACGATCTGACGGTATCGAGGTCACAGCTGGTAGCCGACTATGAACTTCATATTGCCGAACTAACGCAGAAGCTGGATTTGAAATGTCAGCAGCACGACCAGGAAGTGTCGAAGCTTGAATCCAGACACGAGCGCGAGGTTGATAGCCTGAAAGCCGACCTGGAGTCTGTGCACGCTGACTACGGAAGTGTGAAGGCAGAACTTGCTGATAGATATTCGCACCAAATAGACTTGTCAAACTTGTGTACAAAATGTCACGGCCAGTTGACCCATCTGGCCGTCCAGGTTGGCAGGTTACGTGGCGAAGTGGCTGACGTTTTAAGACGTTCAGCAGTTGATCTGAGAAACGACGTTGCTGTTGTTGAAAGAGAGATGCTTCGGTTGAGCAAATATCACTCATCGTCCGTGTCAAAACTGAACAGTTGGTATGGTGAAGAGGTAGCGTACTGTAAGGACCAGCTTTATACTGTCCAGCAGGAACACGAGCAGACATTGTTACAGATGACGACAGACCATCAGGCGGAGGTGGGAAGAATTCGACAGGAGGTTGAGGAGTCACTGGAGACACGGCATCGTTCCATTGTTGCCGACCTGACTGACCATTACGTGACAGAAGTGAACCAGTTAAAGAGGGAGATTGACCAGCTGCGCGAGAAATGTAATTCCCTGTCAGCTGACGTCGTCCGTTATCAGAACGAACTGAAACAGTCTGGTAATGACAGAGAACTTGAGAGGGAGAGACATCACGTAGAACTGAAAGCATTGAATGAGCATCGAGACAAGGAACTTTCAGAGTTTCAAGAGCAGAAAGACTGTGAGCACGAGTTGTCTGTTAATTCTTTAGAGAGAAAACATGCTAATGAGATGTCCGAAGTGAAGGCAAGTCACCGAGGAAAAGTTGACGAGTTGATGGAAGAGATTGAAAGGTTACGTTTTGACTATGGGCAGACTGTGGCTGGCATTCACAAAGAAAAACAGGAAGACATTATGGCGCTTGAAGATACGGTGAAAAGCTTGAAAATTCAGAATGAGAATGTTTTGTTAGAGCTGGAATTCAAAGTGGAGGCAGTCGATCATCTGCAGAATCAGCTGAATATACTCGGTCAAGAGCACAGCAGGGTCTTGCAGGAGATTGAACAGAATGCTGACAAGACTGGACATCTCCAGGCTGAGTTAGAAAAGCTACAATCTGAGAAAGATCAGATGTTGAAGGAACACGGAGAACAGTGTGATCATCTGCAGAATGAGCTGAGTATAGTCAGTCAAGAGCACAGCAGGGTCTTGGAGGAGATTGAACTGAACAGTAAAGAGCTGCAGGAGTGGAAACAACTGGCTGACAAACTGACAGCTGATAATGATGCATTGGTTGAGAAGAATGCAGAAGAGACTGGAAATCTTCAGGCTGAGTTAGAAAAACTTCAATCTGCAAAAGATCAGATGTTGAGAGAACACGCAGAACAACGTGAAGAGGAAGTGGCGAGGTTACAGGCAGAAACTGATGCTGTGAGAAATACTGCTGAAGAAGAAGTAGGTTGTCTGAAGGATGCTGTGATGTCCCTTGAAAAGCAGTTAAGTGAAGCCAAATATAATCAAATGCATCAGACAGAGCAGTTTACAGCCCAGCATATTGAAGAGAAAGAAAGCCGACAGGATCTGGCAACTTCGTCAAGTGAGGATATGAGTAACATGGACTCAAACCGAATTAAGTTGATAAACACGTTCCTGAACATGGACATTAAAGATCGTACAGAGATTATGGAACAGCAAAGACTGGAGTTGCAGGGAAAAGCAAGTGAGCTTTTGAAACTGCAGGCAGCAAAAGAAGCTGTTGATGGAGAATTGAGTGCTGCTGAGAACCAGCTGAAGGAAGTGTGTGCCAAGAAAGAACAGATGGAGAACAAATGCACAGTTTTGTCTGAGCAGTGCAATTCTTTAGAGTCGGAACTGGATAAATTTGGAGCTGAAAATGAACAGCTTAAGCTACAGTTAGAGCAGGAAAAACTAAACGCAGCTGAACAGTGCAAACAGCTGGAATCTTTGGATTCGGAATTGGATCAATATCGAGATGAAGGTGATCAGCTAAGGATGCAGGTAGAAGATACGTTGAAAAGCTTTGCATCACTAGAAACACAGTTGCAGTCAGTTACCGACCAACTCTTAGCTGTAGAGCAGGAAAAGCAGAAAATAGTTGAACAAAAGAATTCCATTGAACTTGATCTAGAACAGGAAAAACAAATTGCAGTCGAACAGTGCAAAAAGATGGAATCTTTGGAGTCGAAACGCGACAAATATCAAGATGAAAATGATCGGCTGAGGTTACAGGTGGAAGATATGTTGAAAAGCTCTGTGTCACTTGAAACAGAGTTACAGTCAGTTACCAACCAACTCTTAGCTGCAGAGCAGGAAAATCAAAAACTAGTTGAACAAAAGAATTCCATTGAACTTGATCTCTACAATACAAAAGAGCTTGCTTCATCATTGCAGGAACAGCTTGCAGTCCACTGAAAAGACTGAATCATTTCGTGGTCAGGTACAAGATCAAGAAGGCATGATACAAGAGCTTGAAGGTGATAAACAGCATTTGAAGTCTGAACTGGATATATTCAGAGCTGAAAATGAACAGTTGCAGATACAGGTAGAACAGGAAGCACAAATTGTAGTCGAACAAATCAGAAAGCTGGAATCTTTGCAGTCTGAACTGGATAGATATCAAGATGAAAATGATCAGCTGAGGTTACAGGTGGAAGATATGTTAAAAAGCTCTGTGTCGCTTGAAACACAGTTGCAGTCAGCTACTGACCAACTCTTAGCTGTAGAGCAGGAAAAGCAAAGCATAGTTGAACGAAACAATTCTATTGAGATTGAGCTGAACGATAAAAAACAACTCGTTTCATCATTGCAGGAACACCTTGCATTGGCCTCTGAAAAGGTTGAATCGTTTCATAGCCAGCTACAGGCACAAGAAGGCAAAATGCAAGTTTCTGAAGGAGATAAACAGCGTTTAGAAGAACAGCTGAGTAGTGTATTGTCTGAGAACAGTGCAGTAGCAGAACAACTTCAGGAGTTAGAGACTAACCATGAGTCTGTGAAAAACAGCCTCTCTAAGACAACTCGGGAATTTAATGAGTTGCAGGAACGTTACAGAAGTCTTTCAGAACAGGTCGAGTCGTTGCGTGACAAGTTGCTGCAAACGGAGGAATTAGAAGTCAAATGTTGCTCACTGAATGATCGAATATGTGAACAGGACGGGATTCAGAAACATCTGGAAAGCCAGCTGAGAGATTTAATGGAAGAAAATGATAAGCTGAAAGTGCATTTGACTGCAGCATCTGAAGCCAATGAGAAAATAAGTAGAGAGAAAGAGTCCCTGAGCACACAGCTGGAAACTGTGCTTGAACACAAGAAGGTTCTGCAGGAGCAGGATAGTATTGCACAAGTTGAGCTTCGATATGTTAATCAGCAGTTGTCAGCAGCTCAAGCAGAAGTCACTAGTTCACAACAGGTCTGTGATAAGCAGCAAGATGAGCTTGAAGTTTTGAGGAGAAAGATGGCTTGGTTGAGGAAATCACGGCAGGTTACATTTGCCGATGAGCTCAAACAGTCCGAGTCCGCTGAATGTGGTTCTCATGATGCTGCTGGTACTGAGGATGATGACAGTGAAGAAGGGAAGAAATTCAAACACCTTAGTGACTGCAATGCTGCTCAGCTTGCAAACGCCGAGGCTGCACATGAAAAAACGGTGGACATGCTGTTCGAAACCGAAAAACGTTGTGCAGACTTAGAAGCCGAGCGAGACGAAGTTTCCAGCCAGTATGAATGTCTTAAGGAAAAACACAAGACTGTTCAGAAAGAACTTCAGCATATCCAAGTCCAGCTGCTTGCTGAACAAGAAGATCTAGCGGAGAAGGACAAGTCTTTGGCTGAGAAAGACGAGCAATTGAAGAAGCTTCAAGAAGAATACCAGACACTGAAGCAGGAGCTCGACGCTAGTGTTTTTGCAGCGGATGAGAGAATAATTACAAAGGTGAATGAGCTGAAGATGAAATGCATTGCAAAGGTGAAGATTGTCGAGAGCGAATACGAAGCAAAACTCAGTAACTCAGATGCTGCTCTGAGTGTGACAAAGGCAAATGTTGATCGGCTGGAGAAACTCTTACGAGAACGAGATGCTGAGGTCGAAACGCTTCAGACTCAGCTGCATCTGGTGGAGTCTGATTTGGAAAAACAAACGGCTGAGATGCAGTTAAAGCTAGATGAAAGCTGCGAAGAGCTGGCTGATGTGAACAGGCGCCAGAAGGAGGCACTAGAAGCTCAGGCTGAACAGCTGAACAGAGAGAGCAGTGAGCGCGTTTCGGATTATAAGCGCCGAGCTGAGATGCGACTTGGTCAGATAAAGCAGCAGCTGCAGAGTCAGAAAGACGAGGAGGTAAACCGTGTCACAGATGAGCTGAGTGCAAGACTTGCTGCAAATGAGGATGACGCTGTAGAGCAACGCAGAGAGGCGCAGTTGAAGATCTCAGAGTTGATGGACAGCCTGTCTGAGGCTCGCCAACAACTCCAGCAGAAGAACGAGGAAATGAAAGAGAAGGAGTCGACTGTCACCAGTTGCTGGTCGCAGCTGGAAAACCTGGAGAAGAAACTGCGGGACTTTGTCGACGAAAATGAGGCACTGAGAGCGGCGCTGCAGAAGGCCGAACAGCACGAGGTAGAGCTGCAACAGCAACTCCGTGCCACAGAACTTACGCGACAGGAGCTGGCTGAGCATTGTGAGGTGGAAGTGAGGAGGGCAACTGTGGACAGCGAGCAGGAAATAGACCGACTGAAGACGGAGTACGAAGAGAAACTGCGTGACGCTAAGAATAAACACAATGGCGAGAAGAAGATGCTGTTGAAAGAGTTACAGTTACAGCTGGAACAGAAAGAGAAGGAGTGCCAGACCACTTGTAATGAAGTCTTTGGTATGTCCTCTGATTAGTTGCTGAAAGCTTAATCATCATTGTCTTTTCATTCAACTAGTCTGTTTTGTTGCTCCCAGGTCAGACCGATCATAGATGTCTAGTTTCTAGAAATATATTCCTTATCATACGTGGTTTAGATAAAGATGTTATGTAACAGGTAATTAGTGCATCTATTTGTAGGTAATGCTTGCCAAAGTAGTGAGGCACATCTTGCAGTGTTACATTTATTATTATATTTGGTAGTATTAGTTTTGTAATACTGCAGTCAGCCTATCTCGTATGTTCCTGCAATAGAGTGTGTGTGAGTTTCAGGGCTGCCGATGTGATTAATATATTTTAAATTGTGTTAA
>Ga0056114_1000370_pt1 | contig 14952 bp, 12 predicted proteins | sample WorMetHERISLAND1_FD_77005 | JGI IMG/M metagenome (GOLD analysis project Ga0056114, IMG submission 77005) | Marine gutless worms symbiont microbial communities from Max Planck institute for Marine Microbiology, Germany - Olavius loisae HERON... ...
CTGGGGTTAAGGCGGGGTGAGTTCGCTTGTGTCGGGTGGCAGGTAACACTGTGTGATCCCATATGGCAAGCGACACCCTGTAGTTCTGAGATGGATTCCCATTAAGAACTTATCCGGGCTTTAGCTATAAAGCATCCTGTGCCAGACCGGGTTAAGCCCGCCATCATTTGTAATTTTTGACATCCGGGCACTCTAATGCTCAGCCCGGACTGCCAGAGTGCCCAGATGTCAAAAATAGGTAACCAAATTACAAATGCCGTTTTAACCCGGTCTGGCACAGGATGCTTTATAGCTGTACCCATTTGGCAACAGTGGGCGTCAAAGGGATAAATTATAATTATATGACATAGAGTTTGCTGTGTTGTTACGCAGTTGGTACCATACACTTGCTGTGCTATCGGCAGTCGGGATCGCTCTGTGTCTGTTTGGGTAAGTCTCACAGTTTTTTTTCTTGTAACGTGACGATCCATACAAAGCTGAATTATTTGCATATTTTCTGCAATGGCTTTCCAACCTATTCACTCACTGGCCATTAGTTTAAGATCATTTAGAGCTCAGTTGATATAGACTCGACTCCCGAATCATTCAATAGCCTTTGAGAACATACTTTGTTGTTTTTATTTACTTACATAATTACACATCTATGATATATAATGCATGTTTATTGTGTTGGCAGCTGACGGCACTGCAACGACCTCTAGTGGTGATGCACGATCTCTTCAACAACTCTGTTCTCGATATTTCCTGGTTCGTCACTCCTTCTTTTCTACTGTATGTTGACAAATCGACAGCAGTTGTATGCACCTTCAGTGCATGTCGTTGGTTCTGGTGCATTGCCTGTCTCATATTCAACTGTCTGTGATGAATGTGACACACTGTCAGCATCAGTTAACGTGGTATCAGTTTTGTCTTACTGCTGTGTAAATGGAGGAGCGTAGTCAGCAAAGATCTACAAAAGCTGGGGTTCACCTGGGAGGAAGCAGAGGTGGCAGTTAGTTGATAGTCATGGATGGCATCGAAGTGTGGCCCAATGTGTCCAGCTGGATGTGGGATGAATCAAGGTCAAAGTCAACGCTGTCTAAATGTTTCGGGGATGCTATATACTGATGTTTACTGATATTTGTCTAGTTCGTTTCTTTACATCTATATGTTTCAATCCCATGTCACTTACCAATGTTTACTGACATTTTATATGCGAGTGGGTTTATGTTTCATAGTAATAACATTGTGATTGTAATAAAGGGGCTACTTAGTTACTTACTTAGATTCTGAAAGTCGTCGTCGTCGTTTTATTTCAGGAGTTCCAGTGGCATGGAATTTATGTGCTGCTCGTGGGATGGTACTGTGGCATATTTTGAGTTTGATGTCAGTGAAATCGGCAATCCAATGACGCTTCAGGAGAAGGTTCGACATTTAAACTACTACGTTTTCTCAGTTATGGCTGCTGCTTGCTGTTAAACTGAATGTTGCTGCCTTTAGCTATTGTTGTTTCTATAACTATTATGCAAGAAGTTAATTATTTATATAGTTCTCAGCTGCCAAAAGAATCGAAACACATTGCACAAATGCCAGACAAAACAGATGCCAAGAAGATCTGAACAGCTTCCTCTTTGGAAAACTAGAGGAGACCACCAGGACGCCCTCGTACTGTGTGGATGAAGACTATCCAGCAAGACCTGAAATCCAATAACCTCTCCATGAATGAAGCAATCGACATGGCTCAGAATCGTCCACTCTGGAGACTGATGTCTACGTTTGGCGATACACACTCTTAGTGGTGCTTGCCAGAAATGAATGAATAGAAGAATACCAGGTATTAGTACCATAACTAGTCAGAAGACCAACTTTCAGTCTGAAGTTGCCTCAAATTAATCAGAGTAAAGGTTAAAAGTCAAACAAAAGGTTTAAGCTTTTCATGGTAAACCCACCTCAGAGCTACGGACATCACCTGCCATGTGTTATCACAGTGTTACCTGTCACACGACACAGGTGAAAGCACCCACCTAACCACAGCCAGAAAGGCTAATACTTGATTTACCTACCCAGGAGGGATGGACGGCCGAGTTGATCTAGGTGGCTGGTTACATACCGAGATGGTTTACCCACCCACAGATGGTTACCCATCCAAGTATTAACCGGGCCCGATGTAGCATAGATGTAATAAAGAATTTTTATTGGTGCTAGTCATCTGTAAACCCTTTCAATCACTGTCTGATAGTTTAAGGTTATTTCGAGCTCTGTTGAATACTCGCCTCATAAACCACGTTTATTTACGTTTTTAACGTTTTTTTGTCATTGTTTTTTATTTTTTAAAAACAGTCATTCGAAATTTAATCAAGAAGTTTCAGAAGCACTTTTGAAGCCACAGAAACGAATTAATAGGCCTGAATTTTATTACGAAAGTGGCTGGATGCAGAGCAGCTCTGTACTGATTATGTACAGACCATATTACGTTAGGCAGTACCTATAGCGACACGGCTGCTGTGACGTCGTGCAGTAGGCAAAAGTCGGTATGTGAAGTTGTGAATTGCAACAAATTGAATCTCTGGTTCCAGCTATACTGCACTTACAGCATTAGGCAAGAGGTTGAACAAATTATCGCTAACTTTTTATTCAAAGTTTTTTAAACGTTTTAAAAATATTTTTCCACGTTTTTTAACGTTTTTTTATTATTATTTCTAGAACGTTTTTACATCTATGCTACGTAGAGTAACTACGTTGACCAACGCATTACTGCCAAGCCAGACCACCACCAAGCGCATTGTTTTAGTAGACCAAGAGTATATTTCTTGTAGGTAATGTACCAACTTATTATGAAGAAACCGTACAGATGCTTGTGATATGTTGCAAACAGTCGTCGTTCCACAAGAAGCTCTATGGCGAGAGCGTCCTACAGCCGAAGAACAGTGCCGCAAACTGTATAATTGAGTCGTCGGAGGTGCTTGAACTTCAAGAGCAGAACACGAAGGCAAAACAGGGGCCGAGAGACGTAGAGATGGAGGTAGTGACGAGGCCGCTGCAGGTCACGATGCCACCTCCTCCGAGCACTGCCGATAGCAACAGCTCCATCTCACCAGTGAGGCGACACTGTATATACTGTAGATTAGAGCTGGGTCGGTTTTAAAACTGAAAATCATGGGTTTTTATTGAAAACTGTTCCAAACTGACGGTTTTCCTGCGGCTTTCATTGTTGTTAGCCATGATATTTGTTGAGATATAAAATGTTTTCTAAGATGCAATGTTATGACAGCACTAAAGCAATAAACTAAGCCAAAACCTGCAATTTTTGGAGTGTTGTACTTGACAAAAAATACAACGTTTTATCTGCAGCATTTTCAAAGACTGCACAAATACTGTGCTTATTTAAAAATTTCTGTGCTGTTGTGATCTTGTACCTTAATAAAACTGCACCGTCTTCACGAAAACACTGCATACACAGTCGCTTTTCTACCAACCAAAACTGTGTTTGTTTTGCAGAAACCGACCGAAATCGAACCGAGTTTTTGTATGTGAAACCATCACTGCACTAATGTAGAGCATTAGGCTTACTTGTATGGCTGTCTCTTGACTCTAGACTGGGCAGTCATTGGGTGACTTTAACTTTTGACTTAGCCTTTCGCTGAGACTTTTGCTGAGCTAAAGTTTGGTCTAAGTCCAGACTTAAGTCAAAAAGTAAAGTGATTTCGCTGAGCGAAAGACTTAGACCAAATTTACGGTCTAAGTACAGACTTAGACCGAATTTAAGTTGAACTTCGTTCTAAGTCCGGACTTTAGCGTTTAGCTTAAGGTTTCGCTCAGCGAAAGGCTAAGTCAAAAGTTAAAGTCGCCCATTGTCTTTAGCATAACCAGCTGAAGTCTGATGTGTATTTGTTGACAGTTTAGCAAGCAGATTGAAACGAGAACAAGGGATGGCCGCCGTCGTATCACTCCTATTTTCATTGCTCCGCAGCCAGACGTCGGGTTAGTCAGTCAGTCCCCTGCTTCCGTAACTTCGTTATCAGTAACTGGGGCTTTTTTGATCAATTTATGTTTTGGTCTTGTTATCTTTGCAACTGATGTGATTTTTAAATCCTTTAGCTGTGGCCAGACTTGGCTGTATTTGTGTTTTGAATTTCACCTGGGGTCTGATCGGATTTAGATGGTAGTCCTTGTTTTATTGCTTTAGCTTATACGATCTTGGCTGTATAACTCCTCTGAATTCCTGTATATTATATTATGTTGAAAATAGTTGTTAATCAATATTGTTTGTGGTTTAATAAAGGCTACTTGGCTATTACTGATTGGATAAATGGATAACTAAACACCAAATAGTGCCCAATAAACAAAAAACAGCGTTAAATTCGGCCTCAAATCTGTCAGTCATATACAGCCAGGGTCGTTTATTCTTCTTTTTTTTTCTGGCAAGCACCACTAGGAGTGTAGCGCCAAACGTAGACAGACATCAGTCTCCAGAGTGGACGATTCTGAGCCATGTTAATTCTTCATCCAGGCAGAGGTTATTAGACCTCAGGTCTTGCTGGTCACTTATCGAAAGACTTTAAAAGCGGTCGGGTTTTGGCCAGGGTCGTATTTGAATCCGTTGCATCCGTGGTTTTTGTACGTTTGAGTACAATTTATATGTTTTTCCTCTGCAAGCGACGTTTGTGCCGAGAAGTATTCTGTTCTTTTGTAACACACAGTGACATGCCTCAGCCGTTCACGAGTGCTGGCCGACCAGACAAGCCTGTATTCTCGTCGTCAACGGAAACAAGTTCGATCATCGTCGAGAAGAAAGACGAGATCACCGCGTCGCTCGGCGCTTCGTGCTCTTCCCGGCTGATCGACGGCAGTTCAAAGTCTGTTCCAGACGCTGGTGTTGGTCATTCGTCTGACATGAATGCTGTTGATGACGGCTTCACTGGTGCTGTGCTGCATTCCGGCACAGATGCCATCAGCACAGTCACTGTTGCCAACACTGCACAACCGGTATAATATATTAAGACTTTGACGCCCACTGGTGCCATGTATAGGTATAGAGCATCCTGTGCCGGACCGGGTTAAGCCGTCATTTGTAATTTTTAACATCTGGGCACTCTGACGCTCAGGGCTGAGTGTCAGAGTGCCCGGGTGTCAAAAATTACAAATGACGGCTCAACCTGTTCTGGCACAGGATGCTTTATAGCTGTACCCATATGGCAACAGTGGGCATCAAAGGGTTAATGCTATAATTATCAGCTATCGTTATCGCCTTTGATCTCACCATCTATCACTCCCGCCGTCTTTCACTCTTGCCAGACTTAAAACTCATCTCGTTTACAAATCCTTTCTTCCGTATAGTCTTCCTGGTTCCTTCCGGACTGCCTCCACGGATCTTAACCTGTACCGAACTAAGTGGTCACTGGCATTTGTTTCGTCTAGTTTCTTTTTTTACTTTTTTTCTGGTAACGTGTGCTAGGTTATGCTGACCACACTCAGCTTTTGAGTCCCATTAAGCTCTTATACCGATAGCTTCTAGATCTTGATGTACATATATTGTAGTGTCCCGGTATTTTGCTCGGCCGTCTAGCTTTCTTTGTAGCAGTTCGTTCGATGGTTGATGATACTAACGATGTGATAATCACCTGTACTACAGGTGTGTTATCCAGTGTTCAGTTCTGTCTGTAAAGGCTGTATTTTGTTGGATCTGCAGCAGAGTTCTACTGGCAAACCTGCTCAAGAATTGTCAGAGAAAATAGAAGGGTTTGTATCAGCTTGTGTGCTATTTTGCTGCCAAAAAATTCTTACTGTGGAAGCAGTTACAGTTTGATTTTAAATGCTTCCATATTCAGTCTTTGTAGAAAACTCACTCATTAACATGTTCTTAAATTATTGGCATTATTTGTTGTGTGTGTAATGCAAAAGAATTGTGTCTCAATGTAGTTCAATTACATTTATATTTTGCTGTATTTTTTGTCAGTGAAAGACATGGTTACAGGTTCATGGGGGTAAACTTCTTGAGTGTTTCCATTCAAAGAGGAAAGGGATTTTCGTTTAATAGTGGAAAGCAAACTATACGTTAGTATGTAGGAGTTTGACTGATAATAGCTGCAGGATGTAGCCTGTCAAAGTGCAGAAAGATTGAATGTCTGTCTGGTCATGAAAACTGTGCATATGAGTGTAGTAACATCCGTCCGGTGAATTAATTTTTACTGATCCATATATTTTGTTAAGCAGTCGTGAATTTGTAACTGGATTTAAAACAATCAAATGCAACATAATAAAATCACAGAAAGAGTTCATCACAGAGCTACAAGCACAAATTCAAAATAACAATACACAAAAACACATCATATACAGAAATAAAATGTGCTAAAGTGATGAATGATTTTTTTTCACACGAACATAATATTATGCTTGATATTTCGTATCTTTTAACATGAGTTGTGAAGTGTGTCAGAGTCTGTCGACCATTGATAATTGATACCAGGTCTTTTGCGCGTTATAAATTCATTATGTACTTAGCGATGATGTGGATATGGTCGTTGACAATTGTTGTAATTGTTTGCTGTGTAACAGCTTGGCTGTGGAGAGTCCTCAGCCGTCTGCGCTACGAACAAAACCAGCCGCAGATGAAGTGCCAAAGAAGAAAGATGGTCGTGGTCGACCACGCAAAGATCGAACCATGGAACTGGCGAAGTCTTCTGGCACGCCAGTCAGCACTGCTGTTGTATGTACTGTATCACCCTTTACTCTCGTGATGTCCTCGTTTCTGAGCAGGGAAGAAAATTATTTGCAGAGCTTTATAAAGCCTCAGATAAATTGCATTTGATGAGATAAAATTGTGTTGAAGGGAGTAAGGACAAGGGAAAACGAAGAAATACGTTTGGCACGCAAACTAATAGAATCCGCCTTGCTACTGTGCTAACATGAGTTTGAATGCTATTAACATTTTGTTGCTTGCAAGCACATCTGGAGTTGTTCTTTTTTCAACTTGGCCACTATGCACCGGATAGACAATAAAAAGCGGACCACCTAAAGAAATTGCTAGATTGCACCAATGAAGAAAAACAGGGATTTTCATTGTTTAGTGTACTGTTGAGTATATGAGATTGCCCGTTACTGGACTGCTGGCTCCTTGCTCTTGTGTTGACAAATGTTTTTTGTTTTTCAGTCGTTAAGCTCTCAGTAATTTGCCAGTGATGTGGAGTAGTGGCGGTGAAATGAAGGCTGATTAATGGAGTGGGTGTTGATAGGTGGTTGACAAAGAATCCGTTCGAACCGTGACTGCGGATGCAAGACTTCAGCTGCCCATTCCAACCATTGATGGTCAACAGTCGTTTCCAGTATGTATAATATGTATAACATATGTTCATCTTATACTAGACCAGCCACCAGCGTGAACTTGTCTTAGTCATCATTAGCCATTAGAGATGATAGCTCGTATGTACTCTACAAATCATCATATACTCGCTAACTTTCTTAGTCAGCTAGTGTAATGTTTGACCGCCCCGCGTGAGCTCAGGAGCATTGTAGAATAAGCCCACCTCGTTTCCTGGCCGAGTGTCGTAAGAAGCTACTAAACCAGGCTAGTTTTGTTTTGCTGTGTTTTGTGTTGTTTACTATTACTAGATTGTGTTTAGTTTTCGTAGTGTCTGTTTTTAATTTGTCTTCTGCTGTCCCATATTTTCCACCATGTACCAACATGAATGGCACTGTATAGCCTAATTGTGCTGATGTGCCGTTAAGAATCTGCTCACTCACTGTAACGTTTGACCCGTGTCAGTCAAATTGGTTCACTGCCATCAGTGCCACTAACATGGCTGTCAGTGTTGGTAAGAAGGCCTCATGTTACACCAACCTCATCTTTCTACAACAGCAGTTGTGAGTCATAGTAGGTGACAGGCGTGGCATGATACAATGCGATAATGGAATCTTTAATCTACAGACGAGTAGTTAGCTTAGTTTGCTGCACATAACCAGAAAGTAGTCATTATAGGGGAAAAAACTAAAAATAAAAAGCCGAGGAGCAGGAAGCATTATTCGAGTCGTAGTCTGTGAACGCAGTCTTGTAAGGAGAATGGTGGGATTTCATGAATGTGTGGACAGATAGCAGTGGCGAGCACAGACCCCGGTCGTCAGTTGACCATTGAGCTGGAATCCAGCATCAGAGTTGCATCGTTGCCACCGGTACATCGCCTGCGCTGCTCTACTGGCGCTGGTCACGTCGTCTGGGAGTCAGTTATCACCAGCAAACTGAACGCAGTTGCCACCAGCAGGTTGGCATTGTTGACTGTGTATATACAATCTATACACCAGGGGCCACATTCTCGAAACTTCTTAGGAAAATCTTAAAAAGATTTCTTATCGTAGGAAAATCATTGGAAAATATTTGGCAAAGCACTAATCTCAAATTAGGAAATAATAACACACTAATAATTGTAATTAACACTTTTATTTTTGTGTCATGTTTTATGTTATTACGTGACATTGTAGTTAAACCGTGAATTAGTAAGTAGAGTGACATTATGTCTGATTAGTGCTTTCTCACACATCGTCAAAAATTGTCCTAAGATAAGAAATCGTCCTAAGATTTTCCTAAGAAGTTTCAAGAATGTGGCCACTGATGAATAAGCAGGATTTAGGCTATACCAAACCACTTTTGTTCATGTTTTTTGGCCTTTAACACATTATTTATTGTTTACTCTCCTACTTGGTTCGATCTGGTGTTCAGTATAATTTCATACACAAGGTAGTTAATGAATAAATGTGTATGATAGTCTGCCTGACCTGTTGATATCCAGTCAGTTAAACAGATCTGGAAAGACATGGAAATGGACATAAATGGTCCTCGGAAATTGTCTTCGTCTATCTGTACACTGCTATTAGTGATTATCTATCTGCTGAGTCACAGTTACAACCTATGTTAAAACCATATTGTTCACAGCTGCGCTGAGGCCGCGGCACATTTGTGACTTTTAGACTTATTTGCGACATTTATAAATGTTTTTACTTACTTAACACCACCAAATATGCAGGTCTCAAATTTACATTCGGCAAACTAACTAGTAATGTAAACAGCCATTGTACAAACTACATAGAGGTATAGTCATCCCACGATAACTGTACTAGCTTCGTGATATCATTGTGATTTGATGACCCTGTGAAACACCTGTCTATGTGTGTGGATAATGTGAATCGCCTTCTATCTGTCTGTCTGTTGATAATGTGAAGCACCTGTCTGTCTGTCTCTATGTGGATACAGTGTCCTAGTCTGTGCTGCCAGTGAAGACTGTTGCCTTCACGTCTTCTCGACACCGAGTGGTCGAAGGTTGTGTCCTGCGATCGCTCTGCCGTCGGCTGCATCACAGCTGCTGTGTTCCGCCGCACACGTCATGGTCGTGACGTCACAAGCCGGCGTCTTCGTCTGGTTGGTCACTCATTATTATATGAAAGTAAGTAAGAAATTAAGTAAGCAAGTAAGTTAATTTGTACCTTAAATATTGTTCCTTATGTGCCAGGTACGTCTTCGGTAGTCGTTTGAATTTTCCCAGTTCAGTATCAGTATGGCACAAGGAAGTTGGGCTGAAGGTCGTGGTCCGGCGATGGCAAAGCCGACTCTGAGTAGTGTTTCTATTTGTCCGTTTGTAACTGTCTCTGTTAACAAGATCATGGAAAAACGGTTTAGCTGACTGTCTTCCGAATATCAAAGTCTGGATGCACCAATCCAGTTACAAGCTGATTCGATTTTGGCGTCAGTCTGACGAAATTTTTAGGGCATTGTGGCCAGCCAAAAAGTTGAACGGGTGTGGCTGCATTGTGATGTACTAGCAGATGCAGAGGTGAGTATCTATTTGGATAATGTGCCACATCAGTATGGTGATTTACTCTGTCAAATGTTGCTGTTCTTGGCTGTCAACGGTTTGTCTATTTGCTGCATGCAGGAACATGCAGGCGATTAGCTGCAGCATACGAAATGTGTCACTCGAACCTTTGCTCTGTGGTTAGTCTTATCATTCTGTAACAGAAACACTAGTTTTACTGCACACTCCGAGTAATTATAATGCACTTCTCTTTGCATGTGTGACTAGATTATTGAGTGATGTTTGCGCTGCCTGTCACTCGCACTGTCAGGTGACACCTTGTAGATGTTTTTGACTTGAAAGTTTAGTTCTGAGACGAGTCTCTCGGTAACATGAGAGAATAGAGTAAATTTGGCCGGATTCGTTGCCTAGCAACTGTTTAATTTCCCATAATGCACACTGTCATGGTCGTGGTGTTGTATTGACCATTTCAAGATGCCGAACCAGACTGTTTTGGTGATGGTGTGATAAACATTGTCTGGCAAGACTGGACGGTCCAGCCAAAACGCACGTGATACTGATCATGTAGGCCAACAGTGGATAATGTGACCCCGGTCATGAAGATAGGAATATCTATATAGAGACAGAAGAAAGATAAGGAATGCTCAGTCATGCATGCGTGTGTGATGAGTATAGGTGTATGGCGATGGAGTAAGAGACATTTGTTTATTATTAATGTGTTTATTTTAACAAATTAAGTGGGAAAATCAAAAGAGATTTTTGTTGTCACACACGTTATAAACTGTGCCACAGAAAAGTAATCCATTAAAATTATTTTCTGTTTCTCAGTTGACTTAGAATTTTCATGTGAAATTTAGCTCCTTTATTTGTCGTGCATATCTGAACTTTAGTAGCAGTAATACAAGAGAATGCAGACAGGTAGAGAGATTGATATGCGGACACTGTTCCTTCTATGTGCAATCCCAAGTGTACCGCTTGGTTTAGCTAGTTGCCACTTGATGTCGAGCAGTATCCGACCTGACCTTACCATCTGGAACAGGCAGATTGCAGTGCGACACTAAGACCTTTAGTTGGTCTGTCAGTAATGTGTGTACTAGAATTAACTGTAAGGTTAACCCTTTGACGCCCACTGTTGCCATATGGGTACAGCTGTGAAGCATCCCGTGTCAGACTGGGTTAAGCCGTCATTTGTAATTTTTGACATCCACAGTGCCCAGATGTCAAAAATTACAAATGACAGCTTAACCCTGTCTGCTGTATTCATGTGGCAACAGTGGGCGTCAAAGGGTCAAAACACGTCAGACCCTATGGATACACGAGGATTGTTAGGTGCAAAACTGTTGTAGGGCTGGTGTAGGAACGTTTGACGTCAGTGAATGACTTGTATAGATCTTGGAGGGAATTGGACACTGATTGGCGATGTATGGGGGTAGAGTTTGAGAGATGATGTTTGTAATGACTGCCTGTCTAGGAGGAGATCTGATGTTGACTCAGTGTCATCTGACTGATCAGGGTCTCCCGGTCATCACAGTGTCAAGCGGCAAGTCATACACTTACAACGCAGACATGTCCTGCTGGTAATGATCTTTTGACAAACAGCTAGATTGACATCTTTGATGTTATGCTGTTACGTAAGTAGGTAACGAATTTATAACGCACGAAAGATCTGGTAAAGGGTATCAGAGGCGTGGACAGTGGACCGGCTACAAATGTCTTGCGAACATGTAAGTCTTGAGCTGAGACCTAAAAGTAGTGAAACTGTCAGCAGTGTGTACAAATGAGGGAAGACTGTTCCAAACGGCGGGGGCACAGCATGAGAACCGACGAGCAGCAATGTTTGTCGATGAAGACTGTGTTGACAGTAGGTCTGACGTAGATGACTTCAGAACACGCGACTCTCTATATGGCGAGAGTAGACAAGTGTTGTATCAGAAGTGTTTGCCTAGAGTCATTATCATTAGGTGAACATCAGGTACTCTCGATCCTTTTCATCATTTCAGATATGCCTTCATGAGCTGATTTTTCTTTGACCTATGCTGTCTAGTTTTCAGTTTTAGTTCACTTTTATTCGTACATTTCTGGTTATGTGCAGTAGAGTACGCTGGCCAGCTGTCAGCAGTTTTGTTCACATTAAACTTTACTCTGTGATATCATATAGTAAGCAGGCTTGAACACATTTCACGGATGATTCTTTCCTGGCAGGCAGTTGCATTGGGACAGACAGTTAGTCACTGAATGTGTTAACCCTTTAACGCCCACTGTTGCCATATGGGTGCAGCTATAAAGCATCCTGTGCCAGACCGGGTAAGCCGTCATTTGTAATTTTTGACATCCTGACGCTCAGCCCTGAGTGTCAGATCAGAGTGCCCGGATGTCAGAAATTACAAATGACGGCATATAGGTCTGGCATATAGGATGCTATATAGCTGTGCCATATGGCAACAGTGTGCGTCAAAGGGTTAAGTTGCTGCTGATGCTGGTAGGTTTGTTCTGGCGTCACATGATGACATTCTGTTCCAGTGCTCTGATCACCAGACAGCTGTGAGTGGCACACGACTTATCGGTCCTCTTGCCGATCTACAGAGAGTGGCCAGACAGAGGTAGGTAGCTCATGGTCATGTGTTCATGCACCAATGTGAATGGCACTGTGTAGCCTAATAAATTGTGCTGATATGCCGTTAAGAATCTACTCTATTCTACTATACTCACATCTTCATGCATTTCTCTCAGCACTATTTAGTGCATTGTAGCTGTCACTGTAACCTTTACAGTATCAGCAAGACATTGCCATGTGTTTGGCTTAACAGTTTTGCCAGTGAAACCAAAAGACACTTTTTATACTGTAAAAACAGTATGCGTCTAATTTTTGCAAATTTCGTGAATAGCATAAAATACACTCATATACAATTAGTAACTCTCCAAACATGCACTGAATAGGTCTACTGGTGCAGATGGTATTGCACAATACTGTTCACATGGATACAGTTGAAAAACAACAACAATGATAGTAGTTTAATGGATGTGTACCCAGACTTCAACAAAACAAACATGAAAATTAAAGCTGAAATGTCGATATGTTGCATAGATCCACGACTCATGGTAGTCGACTGTTACATTCCGATGCCGTGACTCGACACGCGGTGACTATTAGTCACCTTGAGAACCAGCTTACGTGCTGCGTTTCTCTGCGTTCATCCAAAGAATATCACTTCTGGCTGCTGACATACGTCCGGTATCTCGTCCAAGAAGGTATTGTTGAGGTCTTGTATATGAAGACAGCAAGGTTGAATGAATAACTTTGTTTTGACGGCTTTAAACTTAGCCAATTTTGACTCCTCATGCTCTTCATGCAGTACCATTTTAAACAGCCCTTTCTAGGTAAACCTGGATAACCGGGCGATAACTCCTTCAGTTTCCTTATTTGTTTCAGAGCTGTGCATCTTGTCAGAAAAGGTCAGTTCTTTACATCATCTTTAAAACCAGTGTACCAGATCATTTTGACCACACTACGGGTGGTCACCAGACAGTTGTGTTTACAGTGTAAAAGGTCAATCATCCATTTTTCTATAGCATTATGCTTTGACTTCAGTGCACCCAAACTATTGATTTGGCATTACAAAGACCATCTGGCATGTAAAAAAAGTCTTGGATATCTTTTGTGGAGCAACTGAACTGATTAACTTAGCAAACCATTGAGTCTATGTCCGCAAGATACAAAGAGTAAATAACAAGAAACCAAAACTGTCGGCATGAACTGTACGTTGCAGCCAACTGTTTGGGTTTTTTGATATACTGTTTGAGGATTTGTCAGCAAGTTACTTTCAGCGTATTCCAAATAATTCGCCTATCTGTTTACACAAGTTCAATCCTATGATAGAGAGGCACGGCTCCACCTCAGGCCGATATCGATGCTCAAGCTTGATAAAACGGGCCGATATGAAAACAGTCCTGTGATAACCTCTAGAAGAAGAATAAGAAGATATTTATTTACCTCAAAACATGACAATCATGGCAATTCAAAACATTAGTAATACGGCCAGGTTGTCAGAAAACCCTAAGGTCAACAATGCTGGCCAACCAAAGAACTGCAAAAATTAACTGAGTGAACATGCTTATAATTATTGACATTTGCACCCTTTAATTTTTTTGTTTATGTTGCAAAATAAAAGGCACATGAATAACTGTGAACTGTGGCTGTGTAGGCATTGAGTGTAAGCTGAGAGAAGTGTGTGATGAACTGCTTGGACCGGTTCACGGTAGCGTTCAGTCGCGATGGAGTCACTCAATACTGGTACGTGTTTACGTGTTTCATTTTCACTCCCGAATGTTCAGAAATATTTCACAGCAGTATAACACAGTCTCACATACAGTAGTATTGCTGTAATCTTTGAATGGTTAGAAGTGTGTTATAAAGACCACACAGTCTTGCTTCACTTTTTTTTGTTTGTTCTACCGGGAAGGTTTGCTGCAGTTTCATTGTAGTGCAATTTGGAATTATTCGGTACCTTTTCAACAGATGAACAGCAGTTTGATCTGGAAATATAACTTGAAATATAATTATGTGAATTCGCATCCAGGGCAATACTTACAGAAGTCAAATGTGTAAAACATGCTTTTAGCAACAAAAGTACCAATGCTAAGGATAAAAAAATGTTAGATACTGGTAAAAACTTAGTAGCAACTTTAAAAATCAGTTTTCTGCCCACCCATATAGCACGTGTATTGTAATAGTAGTATCGTGTTTGTGACTGAATGGCAACAGGGTTATAAGAAGCACTCTCTGCTACGCGAGATTCTGCCGATGATTGGAGCTGAGTTGCAGCTGCAAAGACTGTTCTCAGAGTATCAACAACAGCTGACATCATTGGCTGACGGATGACACGGACATCCCTACGATAACACATTGCTGATCTCATGAATATCTCCATCTTCGCTGTCCATTGCCACTGGCTTATGTTCTGTGCATGACTTTCACTTTGCCACAGAGTATGAGCAATGGGGGGAGGGTGGTCGGCATCACCGTGGGTTGACAGGGGGTGTGGTGTGCCGAGGGGTACCGCGGCGGCAGCCCCACCGCCGTTCAGGCCTGGCAACCCTGCCCTCTGTGGGAGCCGTCCCCTAGTCACCCCATATTATTGTAGACTAGGGGACTTGCTGTGTTATACTTGTATGC
>Ga0056114_1000371_pt1 | contig 14938 bp, 6 predicted proteins | sample WorMetHERISLAND1_FD_77005 | JGI IMG/M metagenome (GOLD analysis project Ga0056114, IMG submission 77005) | Marine gutless worms symbiont microbial communities from Max Planck institute for Marine Microbiology, Germany - Olavius loisae HERON... ...
AATGTACTGTGACTAATAAACGTTGCGTCCTAGAGCAAAAGTTACTATTGACAGCCTACAGGAAGTCGTATATGAGGGATCGATTGGTACCAAAATGAATGACTTTGACCATTGTTTAGAGGTTGTGTCAAGGTCATTGCGTCACATTCGACGTTGAATATCTCGGAAACCGTTAGACTTGGAGGCTTGGTTCCGAAGGACCACCACTAGGAAATGGCCTATGGGGACTCAAATGGTCACGTGACCGATGACGTCACGTGACCCTGCAAGGTCAAACTCGACTCCGAATACGCTGAGTGTTCAGCTGTAGTAAGCTTGTATGGTACTGTTTACACCAAAACTGTTGTTTTTTGCACTTTTTCAAAAATTGAAACCAAAACTGCCCTATTTTTTGGCAAAACGAATTAAACCATCTGAACTAGGAACATATAAAACCACTATAACTGCAACAGGATACAATACTGCTAAGTGCAGCTTTTGGTATTTTTAACAAGCCAATTTTCTAAGTGACCACAGCCTTCCAGCTGAACTGCGACAAGCTGACATTAGCTTTCAACGATTTACAGACATTTTTGTTCGGGGGCTGAGATCGCGGTGCACTGTGACTAACTGTTGAAACTGCGCCTCATAAGTTTCTTACTTACTTACTTACTTACCTAGATTAGGCTGGGTCTGTGAAAACATGACACAAGCAGGGTTGGTGCACTGAGACTTGCCGAAGGGCAACGACTGCATCGAGGCAGTGAAGACACACAACAGAGATGAGTTGACAGGTGACTTACCATCAAGCATGTCGATGTCTGTGGCGGCGACGAAGGGGCAACGGAGTTTGCTAACGACTGTAACTTCTGCAGCTTCTGGGTCAACACCCTGACATCCAACACATCACACGTCACATCATATATCATCAGAAACATAGACAAGATGCTGTGAAGAATGTTCAGCAAAAACACACTTTAATTACTTTGGGCAATTTTCATTACGTATAACGTTTATAAAAGTGTCACAGTGTCAGCATTCAGCTCTACCGTCTACACAGAGGACATGTGAGAAGGCAACGAGTCTCTCTTCTCTGCATTCAGAACATGCAGAGGTCACAATTCCATTCAACGACAGCGGTCAACACAGACTGACAAAATGCACATTATGAAATTCTGCTTAACTGAACGGAAGACGACCATAAACATAACAGGACAGCAAAATACTGAAAATAAACTACTAGTTTGTATAACTGGCCAGTTTACAGTTCACAATCTAACAAAGGTAGCATATCACCAAGCACATGCCAAGCAGTTGAGAGATACAGAGAAAATGAAATTTAAAAACATATTAATTATCCGTAAATGTTAAAATCATGAAAATGTAAACAGCATGACTTTTCACCTGTTGTCAGACTCAAGGTTTTCCATCTTCTGCTTCAACTGGCTATTTTCATGATTACTGGCCTCCAACCTACAGCAAATCAGTATGTAACTAAAATGCTGATTTATATAGCACTGACCATCATCATAGAACCTCATATATAAAACTAATATCAAGACATCAACAATCAACAACAAATGTACCGGTATCAAAATTCCGTCAACGAATGAAACATAAAGAACACAAAATGAAAAAAAAGAAACGTAATGATACAATATGATAGAGTTTAACGTGCACTAAAAAGATGACTGCATGGTCATCTTAGTCTATCACACTACCACAATATAAAAATATAAAAAGAAACTAAAACAAAAATTAAGCACCACATGGGACTGCCGGTCGACTCCTCATAAAAGGCAAAATTTGTTTGCCAGAGTGGAACACTTTAAGTTTGAAGGTCATGTGATGTCGAATGAGGATAAATATAAAAAATCTGTCCAGTTAAAATTCAGATATTGTTTTGGAGTATCATAATTCATCATTAAGTCTTTTGATTACACGCATATTGGCAGAGAAGATAGACTTTGAAATCGGCATTTTTCACACATTTCAGACCTCCATGATCTTGACCTTGGATCAGGTCATACAGCATACGTCATGTATCACTCATCGACCTCCACCTACATACAAAATTTTGTGCAAATCGTAAAAACTTTTTGTGGATGGACAGACCACAGACAGGTGGACAGACGAAAGTCGGACATTGAGAAAGGCTTCATGAGGTCAACTTAGAGAAGTCGACCTAACTAAAAAGCCAATACACAGTAAGTCCAGTCCGAGTCCAAATTCCGTGAAGGCAGTCCAGACTGAACTAAAAGACTATGGAGGAAGATAAGTGGAACGAATGGGCTTTAAGTTTAAAAAAAACATCAATGTTGATAAACACTGTCAAAAATTCACATTTTTGCACGCCACAGTTATATGCAAAAGATGTAATGCAAAATACACGGCCAAAGAAGCAAGCAGCACCTTCAGTTCTACAATAAGAAGTTTTCCTAAACTCTACGTAGTACGTACTGTTTTTCAAGGCTGTCGACATAGTCTTTCTTCTTGCGTCTACTTTCTTGTGCTGACATCTATATCAAACCACAAACATCACATATAACCAGATGCATGCAGGTGATATTAATTCTACGCTCAGTTTGTAACCAAAACTTAATGAATGTGTACCTCAATAAAACCAAAGATACTGATTGTCAAAAGTTTGAAATATAATACAACATTTTTATGTTCCCTTGATTTTCATATAATTTTTTCGTCTAAATTATATTTGCAGAATATAAATATTGTAGAATATTTGTATCTGAAAACCCACAAATACTGGTAATACTCAGTTTTCGCATCAAACTGCACAGAATAACGACAGTACATTTTTAGTTTGCACAGACATGTACTCCACTGCACTGCCAAGTGCACTTTTTTTACTGATAATTAATGATAAAATGTCTGGTTATAGACTTCATACACAAATATTAGCAGAAACGACTTGTGACACAGAAGACAAGTCTGCACCTTGTTCTTAATCTTTCTCTGCACCTTCTTCAGGTTCTTCTCATCCTGTTTGCTGAGCGGCCATCTTGTCGGCACTGGATATCCTTCAGCAATTAACGTTCTCTTCTCCTCGTCCGTCAAGATCAGCATTCCTGACCCTGGAACCTGACACGCGCCACAGAAACACACACAATAAATACACATGTCTACAATTTCTAGTATCCACATCCAGAGTCACTACTCATCTCTTTAACACTGCGTATTGTAGCATACATTAACAGACAATAACTGCTCCACCAAGACTTCTGAATTTAAGTACGTATGTATGGTGGTATGTAAGTTTGCGTATCATTATCATCATTATCATCAAATAAATATGCCAAATAGAGTGGCAGTACCATGGCACTTGGCTGGAGGGTACTGTAGTAGGTGACGGGAGACTGGTGCCAAGCTAGTCGTTGCTGTTGTGGGCTCGACGGTGCCGAGCTCTTAGGACTACGGCTTTCATCGCTGTCTCCACTACAGCTGCCGGGTGGAGTTGGTGGCAGCTGCTCCACATTGTCACTGTCAGAAACTACAGCAACCAGCAACTGCTTACTTACTTACTTAGTTCTGCATCACTGCACATCAATAGCTTCAACTGACTAGTCGACACCAACCGACCGACCAACCAAATAAATCTAACTGCGGCAAAAGTAACAACAAGGGTAGTGCACCTGACAACGTCTGGTGAGTAACAGCCATAACAGTTCAGTTACACTTTCACTATTAAGTTCAGTTACACTGCTAACAAGTGAGTCTTGAACACTGTCAGACAATTGACCAATTAACACTGAATCACCAGAATATTCATGTACATAATCTACATCATGCAGAGGCCTCAGCTTCAGATGATTCACTATCATAATATCACATTCATATATATTGTAAGTATGATAACCTCAAAATATTACATGTAAAAATTCTGAAATAGGGGCCTACAAATGAAAACACAAAACAGTAAACAATACTTTAAAACATGGCTAATCACCTCATAAAACTGAAAACTACTAGATAATACCTGGCAAACGCATCAAAAAATTGCTTTGTGTGTAAAAGTTTATTGCAAATGAAAATTACGATGAGCAACGGACATCCAGGAGGTCGACTCACTCGCGTAGTCGACCTAATAACAACATCATTCAGTACTAACCTAAGCAGTGTTCTGGTGACGACACAATGACCATTCTGTTCTTTAAAACAAGCCCAGATGAGCCATTGATAGGCAGAGTAGAAGGCTTAATCTTCGACAATACTCTGGCCTTCGACATGCGGGTCACAAGTGCGGATGCTGGGTGAGTACGCGTGACGATAATTGTCGGCTGCTGACGCGTCAGTTTTCTTGTACATGTGACTACAACTGCTGTTGGCGATGCAGTGCCAACATCACTCGGCTGCTCTGATTGGTCGTTATCAGCCAACAGCTGCACTGATTGGTCAACATCCGACAACACGATTGGCTCCGACTCGTCGACGTTGTTCTCGTCCCATAGATAAGTTTCTGATTCGCCGTCATCTGTTTGATTCAGTTCATCATAACACACTGTGTAAATACTATCATCGTGTTGCGTGTCGAGTGAGTCGCAGTTTGTCATTGCAAGATTTGGATTCACTGCATTCATCATCTCCAAATCACAGTCCATGTCTACATCAACAACAACATGCGACATATCTTTACAATACTTAGCATTCAATGGCTGGCATGACATTATAGGCAAACACTGATAAAACAGGATTAAGGGATGTTAAGTGGATTTCAAAAATTAAAGCTTGTCACTAAAACAAGCACTCAAAATTTTCAAAATCACTTAGGCCTACCATTGGATGAATCAAACTTTTACAAAATTAGTGACAAATACATTTTTGTTCAGTTAATTAAACCAATCCATCAATATACTAGTACCGGGGTAATCAATATTAGAAACAGTAATTTAATTAACTACAGCAAAAAGATAAGACTTTTTTACAATGCTGGCCACATGAAGTCATTACTTTGTGGCATAACAAGAATTTTATGTATCAAAACAAGAGATAACCAGCAATACATACAGTCGTCAAGCTTGGCAGCAACATCTGGAGCTGATTGTGACAAGTCAACAGCCAAGGAATAACTGTGTTCAGAATTAACAGGTGGAGACGGTTGGTTTAGTGACGTGCCGACACCGGACATTAACATGCAGTCTTCAAGAAGACAGCTGCTGTCATCTTGCATCAAACAGTCCAGCCAGTCCCGCGAGCTGTCAAACTCTCCATTATACAGCTCGTTACACATATCCTGTACAGGCAGCAAAAACATGTTTGAGTTAAGTCCAATGGTGCGACCACTGTTATCAAATCCAAATAAGTCCTCAGACGGTATTGCAGACGAACCATATGACCACTTTATAAACTTTGATTACTTCAGCACACACGTATTTCTTCCAATGACCATAAATTCAGTTTATCCAATCTTTCAGCATATGACAAGCCATTTAATTCTGGTATTATTTGACAGAACCTTAACACGTTCTAATAATTGTTTGTCACTGACATAGTGAGGGCTTCTGGCTAGCGGTGTTAGTTACCAGTGGCAACCATTACAAGAAATCGTTTGTGACAGAATCACAGAAATCTCAAACTGTTAAAAAACAATGTCAACTGGACCCGAGATTGTACTTCTTCGCTGAAAGAGACTTTGGTAATGTATGGAACAGTCTCCATGATCACTCCGTGTCAGCTTAATCATTGAATTCTTACAGCAAGCTCTCAGACGATGGGTCTCTTACATGGACCTTGTTTGGAGACCCTAGAGGCTGCCCACTTGCCCAGTTTACTAACTCACCAGGTGCAGCTGCACCCACTTTAGTCATCACCAATCGGCATCAGCAGTCATGCAGCTGATTGGACTTGTAGACTATACGTCTTAAAAGAAGTCCATCTGGTGACGACGCCTTCTCTCCAGACATCCTTTGAACGCGTTCACTGATGTTACATCCACATCTTCCTGAGACAAACTGTTCCAACGGTTGATGACTCGCTGTGAGAAGAACTGAAGACGGGCTTCACAGTGACAGAAACTCTTCAGAAGTTTCCAACTGTGACCTCTGGTTACATTGTTCTCAGACTTGTGGAAAAATTCATTCCAAGGAGTACTGGAAAAGCCTGTAACCAATTCAAAAAGTTCAATGAGATCACTTCTGTTGCGATGTTCCTGAAGAGACCAAAGACCAAGCTGACGAAGTCTATCATGATACGGCAAGCTTCGAAGTTCTGAGAACAGTCAGGTGAAATGAGTTGGACTTGATCAAGCAGTTCTATGTCCTTGACATAATATGGATTCTAAACGGATGAGCAGTAATCCAGATGCGATCAGACAAGTAAAGATTAGAGCTGTCAAACGATAAATTATTTTAGCTGAATTAACGCATGTGATTACTTATTTTAATTGCACGATAACATGTTAATTAACGCATCAGTTCAACAGGTCTATTGATGTTGTATGTTGCCATCAGCAAATGACTACATGTCTCATCTAAAACATGCGACCACTGTTGAACTTGCCATCAAACAATTTCAATAGCTTGTCAACTGAAAATTATTAGAGTGGTAGTGTACTGCTGCAATCGCAACATAATAATTAACTAACTGTTATTCCATCGTCACATAGCTGCACTTTGAATGAATATGGAAACTCCTACTTTACAGAATTTATGTATGTGCTTTTATTTTTCTAACGGCTTAATTTTTTAATGGTGATAAATTCTTTAACACACTAACGTGTTAACGCGTTAACTCGACAGCTCTAGTTAGGATGGTTAGCCTCATCTGGTGAATTATCTGGTGAATTTAAGCTGCCCTGTCTGTGCAGTGCGCTAAGCTAGCCGCTTTGCTGCTAGCCTTTCACATCAGCCGCTAAATTTTTGGCGCTAATCATCCAGACACGCCCTTTAAGTCATCACGCACAGTATAGCGCCCGTGAATATTCACTTGTCCCAATTTTAGGTTAGACTAATAACAACAGACGAATCTACTGGTTAAGTTCAAGTGACTGGCCGATTTACTACCAGTAAGCCGGACAGTGATTATTAGTGTAAACCCGGTGGGTCTAAAAATCGAAATCCACGAAATCCACCAAAATTTACGAAATCCAGTTTCTATATCAAATTTCACTCTCTGCAACAAAATCCACTTGGATGAAGCGAAAATTATCAAAATCAACAACGTAAGCGGTAAGCAGCCACGAAATTAACGGCTTCCACGAAATCCAGTACTGTTCAATAGAGAACATTCGACTAGGATGCTAAAATGTAAACTTGAGGCGACTTCGTTCCCCACTTCAATCTCATCAGCAGTCCATGTACGCCGGCCTGATAATGTGGGCGGCTGACATTGCTGATTTAAGCAAGTTGCATAAACTATAGGCCTATTAAAGACACTGGATTTCGTAAATTTTGGTGGATTTCGTGGATTTCGATTTTTGGCGAAAGATAACATTAAGGGACCCCTGGAAACTTACCGTAATTGAGCAAATGTTGTTGCAACAACATTTGCTCAATTACGGTAAGTTTCCAGGGGTCCCTTAATGTTATCTTTCGCCAAAAATCGAAATCCACGAAATCCACCAAAATTTACGAAATCCAGTGTCTTTAATAGGCCTATAGTTTATGCAACTTGCTTAAATCAGCAATGTCAGCCGCCCACATTATCAGGCCGGCGTACATGGACTGCTGATGAGATTGAAGTGGGGAACGAAGTCGCCTCAAGTTTACATTTTAGCATCCTAGTCGAATGTTCTCTATTGAACAGTACTGGATTTCGTGGAAGCCGTTAATTTCGTGGCTGCTTACCGCTTACGTTGTTGATTTTGATAATTTTCGCTTCATCCAAGTGGATTTTGTTGCAGAGAGTGAAATTTGATATAGAAACTGGATTTCGTAAATTTTGGTGGATTTCGTGGATTTCGATTTTTAGACCCACCGGGTTTACACTAATAATCACTGTCCGGCTTACTGGTAGTAAATCGGCCAGTCACTTGAACTTAACCAGTAGATTCGTCTGTTGTTATTAGTCTAACCTAAAATTGGGACAAGTGAATATTCACGGGCGCTATACTGTGCGTGATGACTTAAAGGGCGTGTCTGGATGATTAGCGCCAAAAATTTAGCGGCTGATGTGAAAGGCTAGCAGCAAAGCGGCTAGCTTAGCGCACTGCACAGACAGGGCAGCTTAAATTCACCAGATAATTCACCAGATGAGGCTAACCATCCTAACTAGAGCTGTCGAGTTAACGCGTTAACACGTTAGTGTGTTAAAGAATTTATCACCATTAAAAAATTAAGCCGTTAGAAAAATAAAAGCACATACATAAATTCTGTAAAGTAGGAGTTTCCATATTCATTCAAAGTGCAGCTATGTGACGATGGAATAACAGTTAGTTAATTATTATGTTGCGATTGCAGCAGTACACTACCACTCTAATAATTTTCAGTTGACAAGCTATTGAAATTGTTTGATGGCAAGTTCAACAGTGGTCGCATGTTTTAGATGAGACATGTAGTCATTTGCTGATGGCAACATACAACATCAATAGACCTGTTGAACTGATGCGTTAATTAACATGTTATCGTGCAATTAAAATAAGTAATCACATGCGTTAATTCAGCTAAAATAATTTATCGTTTGACAGCTCTAATCTTTACTTGTCTGATCGCATCTGGATTACTGCTCATCCGTTTAGAATCCATATTATGTCAAGGACATAGAACTGCTTGATCAAGTCCAACTCATTTCACCTGACTGTTCTCAGAACTTCGAAGCTTGCCGTATCATGATAGACTTCGTCAGCTTGGTCTTTGGTCTCTTCAGGAACATCGCAACAGAAGTGATCTCATTGAACTTTTTGAATTGGTTACAGGCTTTTCCAGTACTCCTTGGAATGAATTTTTCCACAAGTCTGAGAACAATGTAACCAGAGGTCACAGTTGGAAACTTCTGAAGAGTTTCTGTCACTGTGAAGCCCGTCTTCAGTTCTTCTCACAGCGAGTCATCAACCGTTGGAACAGTTTGTCTCAGGAAGATGTGGATGTAACATCAGTGAACGCGTTCAAAGGATGTCTGGAGAGAAGGCGTCGTCACCAGATGGACTTCTTTTAAGACGTATAGTCTACAAGTCCAATCAGCTGCATGACTGCTGATGCCGATTGGTGATGACTAAAGTGGGTGCAGCTGCACCTGGTGAGTTAGTAAACTGGGCAAGTGGGCAGCCTCTAGGGTCTCCAAACAAGGTCCATGTAAGAGACCCATCGTCTGAGAGCTTGCTGTAAGAATTCAATGATTAAGCTGACACGGAGTGATCATGGAGACTGTTCCATACATTACCAAAGTCTCTTTCAGCGAAGAAGTACAATCTCGGGTCCAGTTGACATTGTTTTTTAACAGTTTGAGATTTCTGTGATTCTGTCACAAACGATTTCTTGTAATGGTTGCCACTGGTAACTAACACCGCTAGCCAGAAGCCCTCACTATGTCAGTGACAAACAATTATTAGAACGTGTTAAGGTTCTGTCAAATAATACCAGAATTAAATGGCTTGTCATATGCTGAAAGATTGGATAAACTGAATTTATGGTCATTGGAAGAAATACGTGTGTGCTGAAGTAATCAAAGTTTATAAAGTGGTCATATGGTTCGTCTGCAATACCGTCTGAGGACTTATTTGGATTTGATAACAGTGGTCGCACCATTGGACTTAACTCAAACATGTTTTTGCTGCCTGTACAGGATATGTGTAACGAGCTGTATAATGGAGAGTTTGACAGCTCGCGGGACTGGCTGGACTGTTTGATGCAAGATGACAGCAGCTGTCTTCTTGAAGACTGCATGTTAATGTCCGGTGTCGGCACGTCACTAAACCAACCGTCTCCACCTGTTAATTCTGAACACAGTTATTCCTTGGCTGTTGACTTGTCACAATCAGCTCCAGATGTTGCTGCCAAGCTTGACGACTGTATGTATTGCTGGTTATCTCTTGTTTTGATACATAAAATTCTTGTTATGCCACAAAGTAATGACTTCATGTGGCCAGCATTGTAAAAAAGTCTTATCTTTTTGCTGTAGTTAATTAAATTACTGTTTCTAATATTGATTACCCCGGTACTAGTATATTGATGGATTGGTTTAATTAACTGAACAAAAATGTATTTGTCACTAATTTTGTAAAAGTTTGATTCATCCAATGGTAGGCCTAAGTGATTTTGAAAATTTTGAGTGCTTGTTTTAGTGACAAGCTTTAATTTTTGAAATCCACTTAACATCCCTTAATCCTGTTTTATCAGTGTTTGCCTATAATGTCATGCCAGCCATTGAATGCTAAGTATTGTAAAGATATGTCGCATGTTGTTGTTGATGTAGACATGGACTGTGATTTGGAGATGATGAATGCAGTGAATCCAAATCTTGCAATGACAAACTGCGACTCACTCGACACGCAACACGATGATAGTATTTACACAGTGTGTTATGATGAACTGAATCAAACAGATGACGGCGAATCAGAAACTTATCTATGGGACGAGAACAACGTCGACGAGTCGGAGCCAATCGTGTTGTCGGATGTTGACCAATCAGTGCAGCTGTTGGCTGATAACGACCAATCAGAGCAGCCGAGTGATGTTGGCACTGCATCGCCAACAGCAGTTGTAGTCACATGTACAAGAAAACTGACGCGTCAGCAGCCGACAATTATCGTCACGCGTACTCACCCAGCATCCGCACTTGTGACCCGCATGTCGAAGGCCAGAGTATTGTCGAAGATTAAGCCTTCTACTCTGCCTATCAATGGCTCATCTGGGCTTGTTTTAAAGAACAGAATGGTCATTGTGTCGTCACCAGAACACTGCTTAGGTTAGTACTGAATGATGTTGTTATTAGGTCGACTACGCGAGTGAGTCGACCTCCTGGATGTCCGTTGCTCATCGTAATTTTCATTTGCAATAAACTTTTACACACAAAGCAATTTTTTGATGCGTTTGCCAGGTATTATCTAGTAGTTTTCAGTTTTATGAGGTGATTAGCCATGTTTTAAAGTATTGTTTACTGTTTTGTGTTTTCATTTGTAGGCCCCTATTTCAGAATTTTTACATGTAATATTTTGAGGTTATCATACTTACAATATATATGAATGTGATATTATGATAGTGAATCATCTGAAGCTGAGGCCTCTGCATGATGTAGATTATGTACATGAATATTCTGGTGATTCAGTGTTAATTGGTCAATTGTCTGACAGTGTTCAAGACTCACTTGTTAGCAGTGTAACTGAACTTAATAGTGAAAGTGTAACTGAACTGTTATGGCTGTTACTCACCAGACGTTGTCAGGTGCACTACCCTTGTTGTTACTTTTGCCGCAGTTAGATTTATTTGGTTGGTCGGTCGGTTGGTGTCGACTAGTCAGTTGAAGCTATTGATGTGCAGTGATGCAGAACTAAGTAAGTAAGTAAGCAGTTGCTGGTTGCTGTAGTTTCTGACAGTGACAATGTGGAGCAGCTGCCACCAACTCCACCCGGCAGCTGTAGTGGAGACAGCGATGAAAGCCGTAGTCCTAAGAGCTCGGCACCGTCGAGCCCACAACAGCAACGACTAGCTTGGCACCAGTCTCCCGTCACCTACTACAGTACCCTCCAGCCAAGTGCCATGGTACTGCCACTCTATTTGGCATATTTATTTGATGATAATGATGATAATGATACGCAAACTTACATACCACCATACATACGTACTTAAATTCAGAAGTCTTGGTGGAGCAGTTATTGTCTGTTAATGTATGCTACAATACGCAGTGTTAAAGAGATGAGTAGTGACTCTGGATGTGGATACTAGAAATTGTAGACATGTGTATTTATTGTGTGTGTTTCTGTGGCGCGTGTCAGGTTCCAGGGTCAGGAATGCTGATCTTGACGGACGAGGAGAAGAGAACGTTAATTGCTGAAGGATATCCAGTGCCGACAAGATGGCCGCTCAGCAAACAGGATGAGAAGAACCTGAAGAAGGTGCAGAGAAAGATTAAGAACAAGGTGCAGACTTGTCTTCTGTGTCACAAGTCGTTTCTGCTAATATTTGTGTATGAAGTCTATAACCAGACATTTTATCATTAATTATCAGTAAAAAAAGTGCACTTGGCAGTGCAGTGGAGTACATGTCTGTGCAAACTAAAAATGTACTGTCGTTATTCTGTGCAGTTTGATGCGAAAACTGAGTATTACCAGTATTTGTGGGTTTTCAGATACAAATATTCTACAATATTTATATTCTGCAAATATAATTTAGACGAAAAAATTATATGAAAATCAAGGGAACATAAAAATGTTGTATTATATTTCAAACTTTTGACAATCAGTATCTTTGGTTTTATTGAGGTACACATTCATTAAGTTTTGGTTACAAACTGAGCGTAGAATTAATATCACCTGCATGCATCTGGTTATATGTGATGTTTGTGGTTTGATATAGATGTCAGCACAAGAAAGTAGACGCAAGAAGAAAGACTATGTCGACAGCCTTGAAAAACAGTACGTACTACGTAGAGTTTAGGAAAACTTCTTATTGTAGAACTGAAGGTGCTGCTTGCTTCTTTGGCCGTGTATTTTGCATTACATCTTTTGCATATAACTGTGGCGTGCAAAAATGTGAATTTTTGACAGTGTTTATCAACATTGATGTTTTTTTTAAACTTAAAGCCCATTCGTTCCACTTATCTTCCTCCATAGTCTTTTAGTTCAGTCTGGACTGCCTTCACGGAATTTGGACTCGGACTGGACTTACTGTGTATTGGCTTTTTAGTTAGGTCGACTTCTCTAAGTTGACCTCATGAAGCCTTTCTCAATGTCCGACTTTCGTCTGTCCACCTGTCTGTGGTCTGTCCATCCACAAAAAGTTTTTACGATTTGCACAAAATTTTGTATGTAGGTGGAGGTCGATGAGTGATACATGACGTATGCTGTATGACCTGATCCAAGGTCAAGATCATGGAGGTCTGAAATGTGTGAAAAATGCCGATTTCAAAGTCTATCTTCTCTGCCAATATGCGTGTAATCAAAAGACTTAATGATGAATTATGATACTCCAAAACAATATCTGAATTTTAACTGGACAGATTTTTTATATTTATCCTCATTCGACATCACATGACCTTCAAACTTAAAGTGTTCCACTCTGGCAAACAAATTTTGCCTTTTATGAGGAGTCGACCGGCAGTCCCATGTGGTGCTTAATTTTTGTTTTAGTTTCTTTTTATATTTTTATATTGTGGTAGTGTGATAGACTAAGATGACCATGCAGTCATCTTTTTAGTGCACGTTAAACTCTATCATATTGTATCATTACGTTTCTTTTTTTTCATTTTGTGTTCTTTATGTTTCATTCGTTGACGGAATTTTGATACCGGTACATTTGTTGTTGATTGTTGATGTCTTGATATTAGTTTTATATATGAGGTTCTATGATGATGGTCAGTGCTATATAAATCAGCATTTTAGTTACATACTGATTTGCTGTAGGTTGGAGGCCAGTAATCATGAAAATAGCCAGTTGAAGCAGAAGATGGAAAACCTTGAGTCTGACAACAGGTGAAAAGTCATGCTGTTTACATTTTCATGATTTTAACATTTACGGATAATTAATATGTTTTTAAATTTCATTTTCTCTGTATCTCTCAACTGCTTGGCATGTGCTTGGTGATATGCTACCTTTGTTAGATTGTGAACTGTAAACTGGCCAGTTATACAAACTAGTAGTTTATTTTCAGTATTTTGCTGTCCTGTTATGTTTATGGTCGTCTTCCGTTCAGTTAAGCAGAATTTCATAATGTGCATTTTGTCAGTCTGTGTTGACCGCTGTCGTTGAATGGAATTGTGACCTCTGCATGTTCTGAATGCAGAGAAGAGAGACTCGTTGCCTTCTCACATGTCCTCTGTGTAGACGGTAGAGCTGAATGCTGACACTGTGACACTTTTATAAACGTTATACGTAATGAAAATTGCCCAAAGTAATTAAAGTGTGTTTTTGCTGAACATTCTTCACAGCATCTTGTCTATGTTTCTGATGATATATGATGTGACGTGTGATGTGTTGGATGTCAGGGTGTTGACCCAGAAGCTGCAGAAGTTACAGTCGTTAGCAAACTCCGTTGCCCCTTCGTCGCCGCCACAGACATCGACATGCTTGATGGTAAGTCACCTGTCAACTCATCTCTGTTGTGTGTCTTCACTGCCTCGATGCAGTCGTTGCCCTTCGGCAAGTCTCAGTGCACCAACCCTGCTTGTGTCATGTTTTCACAGACCCAGCCTAATCTAGGTAAGTAAGTAAGTAAGTAAGAAACTTATGAGGCGCAGTTTCAACAGTTAGTCACAGTGCACCGCGATCTCAGCCCCCGAACAAAAATGTCTGTAAATCGTTGAAAGCTAATGTCAGCTTGTCGCAGTTCAGCTGGAAGGCTGTGGTCACTTAGAAAATTGGCTTGTTAAAAATACCAAAAGCTGCACTTAGCAGTATTGTATCCTGTTGCAGTTATAGTGGTTTTATATGTTCCTAGTTCAGATGGTTTAATTCGTTTTGCCAAAAAATAGGGCAGTTTTGGTTTCAATTTTTGAAAAAGTGCAAAAAACAACAGTTTTGGTGTAAACAGTACCATACAAGCTTACTACAGCTGAACACTCAGCGTATTCGGAGTCGAGTTTGACCTTGCAGGGTCACGTGACGTCATCGGTCACGTGACCATTTGAGTCCCCATAGGCCATTTCCTAGTGGTGGTCCTTCGGAACCAAGCCTCCAAGTCTAACGGTTTCCGAGATATTCAACGTCGAATGTGACGCAATGACCTTGACACAACCTCTAAACAATGGTCAAAGTCATTCATTTTGGTACCAATCGATCCCTCATATACGACTTCCTGTAGGCTGTCAATAGTAACTTTTGCTCTAGGACGCAACGTTTATTAGTCACAGTACATT
>Ga0056114_1000372_pt1 | contig 14937 bp, 16 predicted proteins | sample WorMetHERISLAND1_FD_77005 | JGI IMG/M metagenome (GOLD analysis project Ga0056114, IMG submission 77005) | Marine gutless worms symbiont microbial communities from Max Planck institute for Marine Microbiology, Germany - Olavius loisae HERON... ...
GCCGTAATGTGGCAGCAGGCATAGGGTCCAATGAACAAGGGGAGTATTGTAGAGCGGCTCTGCAGCGATCTGGATCGCAAAGAGCCGCGATATAAATCGCCTACTTTACTTTACTTTACTTGGAGACCAATCACAACCAAGCAAGCAGTACGTAGTTCATTCAGCCAATCACGACCTATGTAGGCCATATTAGTCGGCAGCTGTTGTTGGCTACAATGTTGGTGGCTAGTGTTAGCAGTGTGGTGCAATCCTCCACTACAGCTTGACTACAACACTGAGCGAATGTCTACATATTATGGGAAGTCACAGCTCATGCTGGACAACGTTTTTCAGTAAAGGTTTATATCTACAGGAGTTTCACAGGGAATCATGAAGCTGATTCAAATGAACAAGACACACATTTCTCGACGCTCAATCATACCTCGGTAACGACGCACTAGCTCATCATCAGCGTGCAGATCTGATGGTCGGCCGGACAGACGTGTAGTTGTGGGTGCAAAGCCACGGCCAGCCAACACGCCACTGGACACAACAACCACTTAATGTTATACACTAGCAGAACTGCACGTCAGAACCATAACCCGTCACACAGACAGGTACATGTTCAGTTGTTAGCCTGACTGTTAACTTGTCTGTAGTTGGAATAGAGTTTAACGCCACACCCAACACAATCTTAACTCATTTTGGAGGCGGTCTTCACAGCCAATCACAATAACGCCGACAATTTCTAATGTGCCGTGGACGGAGAAATTCAGTTTAAAAATCCTTTTAATTTGCCACAAATCATAAATGTGGCTAACGCAATTCTGGGTTTTAATCAACCAACACAATACTTAATGTTGCAGTTTAACAAACGACTTAGAAAAGACATACATATTTTTCCAAATGTGCAACAATTTTAATTTTTACGCCACAATATTCTGACAGGGTGTCTGCCTCGACAGCTCCAAATGACTTATGTCTGACCGACTGTTTTCATGCCTGTGTCAGTCTTTCAGATGTGACGCTCAGCCATCACTAAATCTATTCACAGAATTCAACATTCCACAAATTTGTTCTGAGCTGGATTCATTTTTTCACCTGTCACAGGTGAGCAATGAAGATGACGACGTGCGTACCTGTCAGCAGTGACAGATGACGTGAACACTGAGTTGGTGTCGATGAAATCTTTCAGGCCGCGCAGTTTGACAAGAATTGGCGTCAGCTGGTCACCAGTCAATGTGTTTGTTATCTATGGACAACATGCCATCAGTCAATACGCAAATTTTTCATCAGAAGTTTTACTCCCATATCCACCAGAGAGCACTTGCCATATGGCTGGTTAATCATTTACGGTACTGCAAGAAACAATATCTACCAGCATGCAGAGTTTAATTGACTATAACTTTTTGAGTCATCCTGAACACCAACAAGCAGACATACATGTGGACCAAAAAAAACAAAATCCCCAACGACAAAGTTGTCGGAGATAATTCATGGTCTCTGACGTATCCAGCTCCTTTAGCAAGGTCCTCCACATATTCCGCTAATACAAACTGCCATCGTTCCCATATGACAAATAAGCCACTTCGTACCACGGCAGTTAACAAACAGTTATCATTGCACCATTCTGCACACGTATAGAGTACGACACGTGATTGTATCAACTTAAACTTTTAAACTAGCAACGTTTAAAACCGGTCAACATTTCATGACGTCACAATTAGCTTTCAGAACAGTCGAAACACTGTGGAACAGTTAAATATAATTTTTACACAATTTACTTAAACAATGAAATGTCAACTCACGTAGACGACCACAGGACAGCCTGCAGACATCACTTCTGTTGTCAGTTTCACATCCCAGATCGGTCTACAGCATCACATCACCAAATATTGCCTCACATGTCAATATGCACCGCAGCTAGCTCAAACTGGCCTATGTCATCTCATCACAGGGCAGACAGCGTCAACATCATCTTCACTATCACCGTCGGCAACTATAACACGTGCAGCTGCCGGACCACCGATAACCAGTTTAGTCAACTGTCTTCAGTGCACAACCAATTTCGAGGCCTGGAGACACTCCGCTCCGCTTCCTCAGTCGCTGGCTGTCCGTCATACACGGCTGTCCACCGTCGGTGATCGTACCTTCCCGTGTTGCTGTTGCTCGTACTTGGAACTGTCTGCCCCAACATGTCACGTCCACAACTTCCATGTCTGTTCTCCGAGGTCACCTCAAGGCTTTCCTCTTTAGACGTTCCTTTCCGTGACTTCCACCATAACATTCGTAGTGCCTGTTCAGTGACAGTTGTCATTTTTGGACACTTAAATCGTTCACTTTTTACTTACTTACTTACTTGGGTGTACGGCGGCGGCGGCAGCCCCACCGCCGTTCAGGCCTGGCAACCCTGCCTTCTGTGGGAGCCGTCCCCTAGTCACCCCATATTAGTGAAGACTAGGGGATTTGCTGGGTTTTATTGTTTACATGTGTACTTATTGTATTTTTGTGTTAATTGTGTACTCTATGTGAGTACTTTGATACTGTTGGTTGGGTCTTTTGACCTGTAAAAACCGCCGGCCGTGTAACCTATACTGTGTTGGTGGAGACGTTAAACCATGCTCAATCACTCAATCAATACTTACTTACTGACCCTCTTCTTGGTATGATGATCATTATCATGTTATATCCATGTGTGTAGTTAGTATGTCAGTGGCCCTCATATAGAGCAAAGACATGACTGGGTAGTGGCCAGTGTGATGTTGGGCGAGCAGAAGCTGTAATCAGCAAGCCCAAGGATTGACTGACATAGTTTTCACATGTGGACTGGAATATGCAAGACGTCTTCAGATGTGTCAAGAACAATCAACGACGACTGACCGCAGCAGCCTGGAGACGTAGAGGCAGAGACCGCGGTGCTTGTATGAGAAGACGATGTTGGTCTGGCCTTCTTGAGGTGACTGAGAGAGGAACGAACCGGAGATGGCACTACCTGGACTGCTGAAACTCAGCTGACGAGGTGCCACACCTTGGTATGGAGTAGACGCCAATGGACCACCTACATACATAGACACGTGCCAATGTACACGAATATAACTGCGGCACAATTTAGAGTCGTCACAAGTTTAACCCTTTGACGCCCACTGTTTCTATATAAGTATAAAGCATCCTGTGCCAGACCGGGTTAAGCCGTCAGAGTGCCCGGATGTCAAAAATTACAAATGACGGCTTAACCCGGTCTGGCACAGGATGCTTTACAGCTGTACCCATGTGACAACAGTGGGCGTCAAAGGGCTAAACAGACGGAACTGTAACTCGATAACTCTAAAAAAGCATGTTCAGGAAATAGATTTTCCAGGACATAAAAGTAGAAAGCAGGTGGGAGTAGCAGAAAGCTACTAGCAGAAAACCAGAACTGTACAACTCAGAGTCAACAAACATGATGTTAAAAAAATGGTTTCATCAGCCGACTTCACAACTCGGGCTATAATCAGTGTCAAAAATGAACAACAGTCATGGTCTGTGTGTGTAGCTGTGTACATGCAGTACTGTTGTACACATAAGACTAGAGACGCAGTGGGAAGCAGCAGCTAATTGGACCTGGAGCTGTGGAGGTGGAAGCAGTCGAGATACATTCAGGCTCTCCACTGTACAGGAAGAAAGCTCTCGTAGCCAAGTCAATCACCTGCACAAGTCAGTTGGCACTGGCAGCATGTAAACAATCAACACAGAAATCAGTTAGGTCAACAGTCATCAACTGACAATCCATCAGATCAACAGGCAAAGTACAAGTATTATATTATATTATAGCACAGCATAGCGGCTTCTGTGTGTCCTCCATACAGGAGGCTACTCAAGACAAAGGCAGACATGTTACCAAGTCGGACATGGTATGTAGCCGGCCAGCTAGGTCGACTCAGCCTTCTAGCCTCTGTGGGATGGTAAAATGAGTATCATCCTTTGGGCTGAGTATTAATAATAAATAGCGACGATAGATCCAGATGGCAACAGCAGCCTACAGACAGACTCACAGCACTTAAGTTGGTTGATTTGGTCTGAGGGTTGGCGACTGACCATCTGGCACCGAGTCTGAATCACATCAACTGAGCGAATCACAATGGCCTAGCTATGATAGTGATATAAATTATTATTGCTGCAGTGCTGTTAACCGACCAGCTGATGATTAAGGCTGCGTGAACACATCAGGACGAGACATGTGGCTGATGCCTGTTCCTGGTTACACACAGACAGTCAGAAACATACACAGAGAGGAAGGCTACAAGCGATACGAAAGGATAAAGAATTGTCATATTGTACGCCAGCACAGATCTGACTGCAACAAGTGGAAATGCTGGATGTGTTATAGATACGATAAAGTTTAATGTGCACTAAAACAAACTGATGGTCAGCTTAAAGGTAGTTAATAACAGCAGAATTACAAAAACTTAAACATGAAAAAGCCGACGAGGAAAAGTCAAGTGGTCTTAAAGTAGTGCTGAGAAAGCAAGTCCTAAGGATAGAGGAAAGGATTTGTGAAACGAATGGGTTTTAAGATATCCTTCCCAGCATTGCCAGTGAGCCACCTGAAATTAACACGTAATCAGAACTGTAAACTTAAATCAAAATAGAGAAATATCAAAACATATCTCACTGTCTATGTGAATTACTAGACATGTATCTCCCTGAAGGGTGTTATAAAGCTAAACACTTGGTGATGGCATTGAGACAATGCTCTCACATAGCAGGTGATTGTCATCAGATCAGAGTACTAGCCGACAGGACGATTCAACGACACACGTGGAGTGACAGAGAGACAGACGATGGACGACACAAGACCAAACTGACTCATACAAACCTGATGAAGTCGGAAGTACGCCTTGACTTCAGCCGAGTCTGCACCGTAGTTCACCAACAGATGATGCAGCTGCTCCATAGGACTTAACTTCGTTATCAAATACGTCCCCTAACATTTATCAACAGCAGTGTCGCTGTATGCATGGTGGGGCAATAAAAACGTCACCCTGTTTATCTTAACTCCATCATAAATCTACCGAATGCAATGGTTCCTGGTACACTCATGCCTAAGAAACAGCAGCAACCTTAATAACACGAACAACATGTGCTAACATTTTCTGAAACTATCCTGTTCTAAACAATGTAAATTTTTTCTTAAGTGCCATGTGAGCTGTAAAACTGAGGTGAGATTGTGACTGTAAATAATGGACGAGTTCATTACCTTGGAATTAATGACGACAAACTGTCGGTCGTTCTGCAGGTGTTGAGAGACGACAGCGGGTGGGTCTGGGTAAGCATGATCTACACTGGCTGTGTTCTGCCGAGAGACAGCATGCTGGGACTGATGATAAGACATAGCTACATCCTGTGGGACCTCGGCCAACTTCCAGCTACGTCCATCCAACATCAGCTTATCCTAAACACACACACCGTAAACGATTTCTATGAGAAATGTGCTCTACATCTTATGGATTTACACGATGCTACAGATCTTGCATCAATCCCCTTTAGAATTCTATGGTTAACATGAAGTGACTGGTTGACAAAACAGTTATCATAACGGAGAATTAATCCCGTAACTACCACACACATTGACACATACTGCATGCAACACACACACAGACATCAATTAGGTCAATAGTTAATAGTTATTATTCTTATTGACAATAAAACACATTACACACGGTACTTACATGTGACTCGCTGACGAGTGGTCGGAATGGAAAGTTGTCGGATGATATTAACCACAACATGTCACTATCGTCACTATGAGAAGCCAACAACATTGTCACTCCTGCCTCACAAACAAGGACACTTGCAAGTAGGCTTTGCCAGTAAACTGACAGCACTTAGCAGCTGAACTATGCTGCACATAAAAACAATTTAAATTTCAAAATCAAAGGCAGCTTAAGTCGACAACTATTAATTCAATGTTGGTTTAAGCTTAGTATTCTATCCACGGTCCATTTAAACATGAACTTAACCACACTTCCACAAAATCCACAAAGCTTCATCTGGTTCAAAACCACACTGTAAAATGTTTCCTTCGCTGTGTTTCTGTTCCCTGTAAGTCAAACCACTATTTTTGTTTGCTATTCCGGTTTCTGGCATCAATTTCAGTCGAGTCTTTTGGCAAAGCCCCGTCACTAATTGTGAACAGTGACTCCTCCTGGATGAATAAAACTAACAACAACGGCAAGACACCGAGAGACACAAAGAGACATACGGTCAGACAGATAAACACACAGACTGACCATGCTGATGGAATGCCGAGTGGACACTGGTCGGCCGATGCTGGACACCGACGGTGAAGCCTGGAGGCAGACGAACATGTATCAGTGTCAGAATCCTTGGATAGAACTTGGACGCCGACATCACGCCAGACAGACGACCAGTGAACATGTTTGACGACAAGTGACCGAACGGCGACACGGTGAAGTAGAGACGAGCTCCTGGTGACATCAACATGTGACACGAGCCCGGCTTAAATTATACAGGTATCATTGGTTCCACAGCAGAAACAAAGGCAGAATAACTCGCATTCTTGAGCACAAAATCATCACTAAACAGAGAATTGTGACAATAGAATAAACAAAAGAGTTTTTAGACATTATTTCATATTCCACAGCATATTATTACGCACAACAGCATATATGCTATAGCGCGTATATGCTATCGCCCGTCCGTCTGTCTGTCCGTCCGTCAGATGGGTGTATCATAGAAAAACGGTTGAAGTTAGGATCATGAAATTTTCACCATACGGTAGCCCCATCCCTCTAGTTTTTGCGGGGTAAGTTTCATCCAGACATTCTAAGGGGTTCCCTCCACTAAATTGGCGATTTTCGAACTTTAAGCCGCCATATCTCCGAAACAGTGCAAGATAGGACTAAAGTTGCAATTGATCACTAATAGCAATGTGTACACGCGCTTTCCATTGGTACCAAAATCAATGACCTTGAGTGACCCCTGACCCGGGTTTCAAGGTCACGGTAGGCAAAATTGGCGATTTTTGGCCTTTAACCTGCCATTATCTCAAGAACGGCTGAAGATAGGATTATGAAATTTTCACCATAAGGTAGCCCCATCGTCCTAGTTTTTGCGGACTAAGTTTGATCCAGAAATTCTAAGGGGTTCCCGAGCGGGGCGTCAAACAAGGGAAAGGTGGCTGAAATCAGCAGTTTTTCTATCTTTAAGCGTGAATATCTCGAAAACGGTAGCAAATACGGCTAAAGTTACAAATAATGACTAATAGCCTAGGAAGTCACTTATGGGCTTTCCATTGACACCAAGATCGATGACATTGGATGACCTTGAACTGCTGTAAGGTCAAATTCTCTTGGAATTTCATGACATTTCTGGTGTTTCGGACGCAATAACAGCTAAACGAATGAAGACAGACCCGTAATGTCAGTGACGGTATTGTAGCCCACTAAATGTACTTTTCAGCGATGTATAGATTGCGTCGATATCGCAAAGCGTTCCTTAGCTAGGGGAGTCGCGCGCTTACCTGGCGTTAGCTAGGCTTTCTTGTTCTTATCGCTACAATGTGAACCAGTTACCTGCAGATGTCACGGCAACCAGGTGAACATTTGACGATTCAGACTTGCTAACAGCTCCGATGTAAACCAACTTCTCAAATATCGACCTTTCCACTGTCCTACAAGTGTGTAATCATTATCAGATCAGCTACTGTTGTCAATCACAGACAAACACTAGTACACTATTAACTGTAAAGAGATGTTGATCAATACAATGTAACACCTCTAAACCATTCTCCACTTGTTCATATATACAGTATACACTGCCATATCTTGCACCTCAAAGACACAAATATTCAGCAATAATTAACAATTACAAAAATAATAATTACTCCATTGCTGCATTGAACAAAGCAGTCTGCCTGATCCTGAAATTGTTTGTTTGCAGTATATGTTAATGCCAACTTAGCGAACCTGAAGACGTTTACTGAAGGAGAAAAGTATATAAGATGTTGTTCAGGATAACGTAGTCAGTGGTTGTACGATTTCATTGTACGAGCTCATTATCTGCTACTAAATGACTGCTGATGAGTGTGACAATGACATGCAAAATTGACGCTAGTAATGACAAAATGCCGCCGAGACCTGGATATGGCCGTGGCATTCTGAACGGTGGTCGGCAGAGACACAGCTGCAACTCTCCGCATTCCAAGCCCGTCACTTCGCAGATCATAGACCTACCAACGACCAGCATTTAGCACTATATGACCATATACTTCCCATGTCACTCACTGTCAATGTTTCACATGACATGACATGTGAACCATGCACATGTGAACCAGCTCGCTGCTCCGTACAACTTATCGATGATCACTCCAGTTACAGCAGTCACTACACGTCGCCATAATTGCTAGGCATAACCTGATCATGCCGTGGACCAGGACTGTCAGCTTTGGACCACTAAGCTTTCCAGTCACTGGTCCGTTAGCATGGAATCATCTGCCGCCAGAAACGAAGACGACATCATTGGCACTTGAACGGTTCTCAAACTGGCTGAAAACTAAAATGTACTTACGTAGGTACTACGCGTCAGCGCACCTGTCGTAATTTTTTATTATATAAGACTTGTGCAAAACATAAATTTTGTAACTGAACTAAACGGAACTGACGGTCAGCTATCATGTGACAAGTTCCATGATGCTTCAGTCGTTCGACATCTATTTACTACCTACTTCACAGAGAGCAACAGAAGACGAAACAAACTGAATGATGGCTGCACACAATGACGCCGAACATGGCACAATCCCATCCTACATGCCACAAGCCTTGCTGCTAGCAAGGACCCGTTAGACATCAAATGAGTATATAAGACCATTACTATACCTCACTAAGATCAAGATCAGATATACTAACAAAATATGACAGTATGACAAATGTTAGGCTTTATTTGTGCTTTATTTATTACAAAACTGAACACAGACTACAGTAAAATAAAAGGAAAATTCTTCACTATGGTTTGCCAGCTCCGCCCTCAACATGGCGACCAGTGAGTTTGGTGAGGATTTGTGTTTTTGTTTGGACGTGTTTGATATTAATATCGATAATGTTCTAGTGTAATGAATGCATCGCTATGATTTCAGTACTTTTTAACATTGCTGTGATGTTTAAGCACAATAAGTTATATCCATGCATCTGTGACCGAGCACTGCTGCTGACATCATTGCTGTAGCAATCCAGGATCTAGCAAGAAATCGCAAGACATCGTCTTTTAGTCTAGCATAGATTTCTACATATGGAAATCAGTTATAGACATGTCTTAGGTACGAAACATGACTATAATCAACTAACAAGTGATGGATCAACTCTTCACCTGAATAGTGCCTTTCTCGGAGCGTGTATAGAGCACATTGCGTGAATCGTCGATGCAGATCTGAACCAACGGATCTGACAAGCACAGAACAGATACGTTTAATAGTGACTCTAGACATGAACACACTGCAGACTGCTGGTCGCTGGCTCAGATCTGTTGTTTTCATTTTGTGATCCAGTAATTTAACAACAAATATATGCAGTGGAACAAGATGTGTGACTGGCAAGGCCTTGACACCGACATGCAGCAGTACTCGTCACAGACTGACGGAGCTAGTAGTCAACATCACAGCACCACCAGCAGTGCACGGGCCACTTACGTGCTCAAAAACACAAGGCTGCTGCTGCTGCTGGCATTACTGCCTCAGTGTCTTTTTCATAAAAACCCAGGTTGATAGTTGCCAACAGTTACTTCACATCATCACAGATCCACAAATAAAACTATACAGACATCGTCTACAAGCCAGTTCTGAACGCCAGCCAACAGCATCAGTGCACAGTGCTGCGTACAGGTGTCATGTATGACTATGACTTCAAAACAACATAAAAATCTCGGATCAAATAATTACCCATTCCTACCACTTTAGATTAACCAGTACCCAAGTTAATTGTGTTCTATATTGCATCCAATAGCTGCTAGTTACACTCTACAGATTAAAATTCAATAAAAACGTTTCTAACTCACAATACTTGAACTCATAAGAAGACAGCAGAGACCTCTCACTAGCACTACACGACATGAAACACCCTTCCTGATACATGGTGACCCCCAACGAAAACAACGTGGCAATGGTGAAAATCAAGCCCTGTGCCAAACGGCATCTTGATTGGTTGAGCCACTGCGACACAGTGCATGAATGTTACCAACAAACGACTCACACTTCCATCACACTATGGCATTATATAGGCATGCTGTAAAAATCAAACTTACAAAGACAAAGCTTCCTATTTTTCTTCTTTTCAAGCCAAAGTCCATTATGTGTGCACAAAAAAATACACAAAAGTGGTGATGCGTGATTATTGATCAATCGCAATCACGCGTCAAACCAGTGTTTGGTTGACTTGCCATGATCTGTCAGAGAGAAGTCAAGAAACGATGGAACGAGGAACGACAGACGACCCTGTGAGTGGTTGATCTTGCGACACTTGCGACTAAACCAACCATCGTCCGCCTGCGACGCATCACACACGACGTCACACAGTTCACGTCTCAACTAGTCACTTAAGAAACAGTAGAGTCAAGCTATAATTAACTACCGTACTATTCGCATCATCAATCACTAAAACTAGGTTAATGATTACAAGTTTCTGGCAGACTTGTTTATGAAGGACTGATTCAACGGGAAAACAGAATAAAACAAAAACAAAAAAAAAACAAATGAAATTCAATCTCATCTATTTAACGAGTCAATATTCAGGTTAAGCTAATTAACTATTAACGCTGTTGAAGCCGCCGCAAGTCAATAGTCGTTAGAAGCTGTAAGGTTCTTTTCTTTGCAGTACAGTCTGTCTCACAGTACAGTCCTCCTTCTCACACAGTACAGTCCATATAGAATACCGTCCTTCTCCTGACCTGATAAGCAAGTTCATAGAGACAGCCGTCTTTGCCGGCCATGAAAATGCGGCCATGCTGCGTTGCTTCGATGTTCATGATGTGGACACCATCAGTTGGTATGGAGAACAGAGGCTCTGGCAGCAGATGCATCTCATTGTACTGCTGTGCCACGCCCAGCCCTAGTACACACACACTACCTCATGCTCTTCAACTGTCACTTAATTACTCCTGTTCAGTACCTCTGAAATATATCATACAGTTTCATACTTACAAACATAAGTTATAATCGCAACAACAAACAGTCTTCGAACAACAAATAAGTCCACGAAAACTGTTTATGAGTGATGACACATCGTACTAAGAGAGGGAGAGACAGAGAGTTTATTTCACCTTAACAACGTAACATACAAGTACTTAGAACAATAATCATTAACTAAAGGAGTGCTACCAGAAAGTTCATAGAGACAAGCTGGCCGCCCAGTTGCTGATGAAAACGCTACAAAGCTTAACTACATATTCACAATTAACTGTTATATGATTGAAACACCAGGCATTAATTGTTCAGAATGTACAAAACTCTAGAGTATCTCGTTACTCGTGTGCTAACTTCATGAGTAGTACAAACTGTTCGACCGAGCAAGAATGTTTAATGAACAACACTTCAACACAGTGTAGATCACGTTTTACCAACACTAGACACAACTCTGATAGCGTCAACTGTGAGTGTACTCACGGGCATCGGCTGGCTGCAAGAAACTGACTCCAAGCAAGACGATGTCAACTGGTGTCGCTAAGCACAGCAGGTAGACGATGTGTGGCTGAAATATACCTGACACCGGCACAGATACTCAACATTAGCAAATCAGCCAACATCTTCTCACCAGCATATCCACATTAACAGGTGCCTTCCTCATAGACTCAATTCCAGTATCCAGCAACAGACCAATGGCTGACTGAAGACAAGCTACCACACCTAAAAACTCACCACAACTCAATGCTGGATCTGTTCTAACAACTACAGTAAAAGATCTCCCAAATAAGCTAGATCAACCAGTACTAAAAGATCGGACTGTTTCAATAGTCATTCCAGTTTTTCATCCAATAAAACCCCAACATCAAAAGCAAGACATTTATAATCAGAAACATTCATCTAACATTTATTTGTCACATTTAGCCTAAATATATTTTTAAAAAGTGGACACAAAACTCCAGCATAAACTCATTGAGGCAGAAATAAGTATCTTTAAAATGACATGAGGAGAAAGAGCAATTTTTTCAACTTCAGACTAGGACAGCTGAACACAAGGCAGAACAAAGTCCATTCATCATAGCTAATAACCGTGAGAACATACCTGGTTTTGGCCGGACAAGTGCAACAGACAATATAGTCTCACTCAGACCATCAAAATATGCCACATCACTCCTGCACATCACACGAGCAACTAATGATACACTGCCAAAAACGTAGCACTCATTTTGCAGTTCAGCAGTCAGCAGTCAGCACTCATTCACTCGCAATTTCAAAACAAAAACTGACACGTGCATTTGATGTCGTTATCTACACAGAGTCACAGACTTGTTGAATTTCATCTAAAAACCGGCTGCAAGCAACAAGAGTAAAGTCCACAATCTCTAGTTCTGTATGAAATGGATAACCATCAAAGAAGATGCAGCCGACCACTGGTGTTATTGATATATGAATAACAGTTGTTTTACAATAAACAATGAGTCGCATTGTCTGAGATCTCAGTAGCATAAGGTCATACCATTTAAGAGCACTGACGACAGCTGGTTGGTCTAAAACTCAGTTTTAAATCAAAGCAAATCTCGACATTGGTTTAAAACCAGATTTTAGGACTCAGGTTAATCTTTGTTAAAAACATTCTTTAACAACTGGTCTAAGCAAAGACTGTCACTCCAGTCTGAGTTTGATTATATACTGTTCGGTGTTCAACTCTTACCCATCTTCATAGTTCCAGATGAAAACATCACTGTCAATAGACAGCCAGGCCCGTCGAATGACAGGAAACAGTCCCATCAGACAGTTCGCCTGCACATCTGATTAATGGTCAGTCAAGTGCTTATTGCAATCATGATAAGTACATCATCAGCACAAGCAGTAGCAGCAGTTTCTACCTGTAAACTTTCATACTGAACACAAAAACGACTTTGGTGCAAAACCGACCAAAATTGTAACTGCAATTTCCAGACACATATGACTATAATTGAACTATTTATCCTAATACGGATTTATTTGAATACAAGCTGTTTATAGCAGTTAACCAATGAAACCAAAACTGTGGTTTTCTCCCAGTTTTTTTTGTGTTCAATCCCAAACAAGACCTGGTCTTGACAGCCTGTTATTTTATGTAAATCACTGATGAAAATGAACTATATTATTAAGTACAAACTGTTGCAGAAGGCTACAGCAAGTGAATTCAGAATTCACCAATACAAACTCACTGCTATTCAGCAGTCAGCACTTTAGTAATACTGGTAGTACGGTAGTAGCAGCAGTATAACAGAAGCAAGACTAAACATCAGTCACTGGTTGACTGTTACTAGCACAACTAACAACTGCCAGTGAAGGATACATGCAAAGCGCTCGGCTAGCTCGGCAGGCAGAGGTAATCTCTTAACTGATCCAATCTCTCTCAATGCACTGAGTCCAATACGGTCGTCTGCCAGCACGGGATAGTCAGTCTCCTGCAGCCCACTTGTGCTTGGCTCATCTACACACGTAACAACATGATAACAGAACAGTCACAAAACACAGAACTCTAAACAAACTACAAACATGATCAGCAAGACATCCATAAATGATGTCTCAAATAATTCTCGATTTGAAATGCTACAATTTTCATGCTTTTGTAAATTTTATCGAGATTAAGCACACAATTGCAGGATTATTTAATCACTCTGCCACAGCAACCTTATCTGTCAAAGTGCTGCTGCTGTATGCACACTTCTATACATGCATATATGTAAAGTACCAACTGAGTATGGAATATGAAAACACTGACACGTAGCCTGTCATTAATATTAGAACTCCATACTGGTAGCATCAAGTCAACACTCATCAGTCGGTTAAATAAAAGTATATAATTTACTAAATTTAGTGTAGGTGTTGCTAAGTACATGACAGTAGAATTCACTCAGAAATATTTATGTAAACAACAGTAATGCTGACTGTAACGGAAGACTCCAAGCTGGTCCGACAGGTCGGCGTAGTTGTTGTCAGCCTTCATTGCCTCGTTGATGTGGAACACTGCATTGTACCCAGCGTCCAGTGTGACTTGTGAACGACTCATTGTTACTCCACTCCTCACCTCACTGATGCTGTGTTAGAACACAACAAACAATGCACAGATGACACACAATCATCAACTTAATAAGGCCGTAACCCACTAGGCCAACTAGTTGGCAACTAGTTGGAAACCCGGGTTGCCAAACCACCCTGGCAACTAGTTTCCAACTAGTTCGCCTAGTGGGTTGCGGCCTATAATGGTAAATTAATCATGCACTTGCTTTATTGAGCCTCTCGGCATATATAAGTGCATTCTGTTATTTCCCAACAATTCAAGAATTTGGCGCTACTGCTATTGCATACGATACGATACGACAGAAGAGTTTAACGTGGACTCGAAAGCTGAGTATACAGCTTAATCTAGCACACGTAGCCAGAAACTAAAACAAACAAAGCCAGTGCCCCTTTAATGAGCATATAGGGTGAGAAAATACAAAATTCAAAGGATAAGTTAATTGTTAGATTTGTTAACTACATAGTGCACCAATCACTATGCTTAAAAATCAGTCTAGCTTCCCGTATCTGCACGTAATAAATTGTCAACACGCCATGCCGATAGTGTTGAAAACACTAACAGACAAAATTATCGTAGTGAAAATTGTGTATGGTTTACAACTAGTGATGTTACGATTTCCAAATTTCGATTTTCGATCGATTTCGATTCGATTTTTAGCCCAAAATGACGATTTCGATTCGATTCAATTCTAGTTACACCCACTCTAAATCATTCCCGA
>Ga0056114_1000373_pt1 | contig 14906 bp, 8 predicted proteins | sample WorMetHERISLAND1_FD_77005 | JGI IMG/M metagenome (GOLD analysis project Ga0056114, IMG submission 77005) | Marine gutless worms symbiont microbial communities from Max Planck institute for Marine Microbiology, Germany - Olavius loisae HERON... ...
ATTAGACATATTTTAATTTTATTATTTTCCGCGGCACAAGGCCCATAACACGCTACAAAATTAACTGAAATTAACTATTAATTAATCGTTAATTATTACAAAGTTAACTATTAAAATTTTTTTAATCATTAAAAGCCCTATTATTATTAAATAGTGACATAATAAATAATGCAAAATTAACTAAATTTAATGATATTTATTATGCCACTGTCGCATAAAAAGATTTAAAATGGATTGGATATGGTTATTGACTTGTTGATGAAAGCAGTGTTGTGCATATAATTTGTTGTTTCTCCAAAGTGAATAGACTACAATTCACATTTCTCTCCTTCTGTGTTTGTTTGCCCTGTGTGAGCTCGGTAGCATTGTAGAATAAGCCCACTTTGTTTCCTGGTCAAGTGTTGTAAAATGCGACTGAACCAGTCTAGTTCTGCTTCTTGCTGTGTTTTGCATTGTTTGCTTGTTTTGGGTCGTGTGCAGTTTTTGTATTGTCTGTATTTTTTAATTTGTCTTCTGTCCTGTATTTTCCAGCGTGAATGGCACTGTATAACATCATTGTGCTGATGTGCTGTTAAGAATCTACTCAGTCACTCACTCACTCACGCTGTGTTCGTTGAATTTTATTTGTGTGTAAACATGTAAAATCTTTGTGTTATGTCACAGAGAAAAAAATCAAATTATAATTTGTTTTTTAAATATAAGAATATTGATATTTGATATCGATAAAATGGATATTGATTTTGAAATTGATATTTGTTTCTAGTTTTTTGTCTGTATTTTGCCACTTGTTACGATTGTCAGTTAGGTTATATATTTGCAGCTGTTTTTGTTGCTTTCTCTGTAAAGATTACGTAGAATGGTGTGGACGTTTTTTATGAAATTTTGACAGCTGTAACACATGAGACATGATGATTTGGGGTATATCTGGATCCAGGTTTGTTGCCTTTTTTTGCTGTAACATATATGACAGTTGAAATTACTGCTGAGGCATGGTTACCTTCTGAATGGTGTCGCACATTGTGCAGTCTTTGAGTGTTTTCTTATTTTTTCATTTTCCATCTACAGTTAATGATAACATTTAGCTGTGTAATATGTAGCTGTCGAAGATGACTTTAAAGAATTTGATCAGTCTGAACCAAACTGTGTGGTGCTTGGAGATGCCACCCTGGCATTTACATATCCTCGTCTTAACACAGCTTTCCGTTTGCTGATACAACACCGTGGAACACCACTAATCACTTTGGGCGTCGGGTATTCCTTGCCATTTTTTTGTATATTTATCACCAATATAAACTAAATGGCTGTAGTTAATCTTTGCATTGTGGTGATCTCAATTCAATTGCACAGTACTATCTTAGTTATTTCATTTTGCTGTAGTTATGTCGCAGTACTATCTTAGTTATTTCATTGTGCTGTAGTTATGTCACAGTTTTTCTAGGTCCTATATGTGTTCGTACTCGGAATTTTTTTGAGTGATTCAAATAGTGTAAAAGTAGTTTTTATGCTTAACAAAGTCGGATGATAATGCGATTATTCTGATCGTTTATTTGTTCGTTTGTGCATAGAATAACTCAGAAAGTCGTGGACGGATTGGGATGAAATTTTCAGGGCAAGTTCATATTGGGCTGACTTAGAAATGATTAAATTTTGAACTCCCAGCTCTCCTAGGAAGGGCCCCAACAGAAAGTTTACATCTACATCGTCAATTGTTAAAATTTGATTAATTAATCAAATGCATTATGCACAAATGCATTCGGCACTGAGTTTGTAGTAAAGGTTGTTGTGTTCTGACAATGCAGAAAATACTACAAAGACGTCGATGGCATGATGCTTGATGTTGGCCCGTTTACCAAGGGTTTAGAGGTAATTTCACTGCAGTATTTATTATTGCAGCAAATACATTTATCCTATATTGTTAAGTAATTCTTTGTAATAAAACATATCTTTACTGTCTTTTGTTTCGTCAAACATCTTGGCGTTAATCCGTCGTATTTCTGTATTTGGTTGAGATAAATGTTCATATGAGTGGCAGAGAAGTGGACAATGGTGACTTGATATATTTTTACAAGCATATACGTCCACTACACTGTGTCAAAAAACGGGCACACATATTATGACTTATAACTCTAAAATAAATCAAGCATTACAAATCATATATAACACAGTTAATTGTGACTCAGTACTTTATAACTTACCATAAAATTTATTACAACAGCCAAATGCCAGCTGCAGCCGTGCCATGGTGACATCACTGAGATGTTGTCTTGCAACTTGAGAGTGCACCGGCCCTTCACGCACATGCCACTGTTGAGTATTTGCTTCAGGACACACCGGAATTCATCTTACCCTATCTCTGGCCACCTAACAGTCTCGATCTAAACCCAGTCGACTACAAAGTTTGGGACTGTATTCAAGACCAAGTCTATCAGAAGCACGTATATGATGTCAATGAGTTGAAACAGCATCTAGTTAAGGTCCAGTCAGACTTGGTCAAGTTATCATTGATGAGTGGAGGAAGTGAATTCAGGCCTACATTTGTGTGAGCAGACAACAGAGAGACACCTTGTCGAGCTGGCAGTCTATCTGACTCTAACTTCATCACTCGGATGATATACAGTGACTGTTACTGACTATCTATCATGAATCTTTACTATTATTATTATTACTACTATCCATTATTTTAATGTACTTTATCTAGGCCTATTTCATGTATGATTGCGTTTTGTCAATTCTGCATTTAAAGAATAAACTGAAACTGAAACATTATTTCAAACATTTATTGTAAACCTATGAAATGCAGTCATCATAGTCATCAGTGATCATTAGTGTAAACAATGAGGACAAGGCATTGTTTGTCTCCACTTGCTGCTGCAGCACAAATTATTCGTAGTGTCAACAATTAACACTTTGTATTTTGTAGCCTTCACACGTTCATTCTTTTGTTTACAATAGGTTGATGGAATTTACATTCTAATGTAACTAAAAGTCGTTAAACTATGTTAAACTCTTCTATCATATTGTATCGTATGATACCGTGTCAGTTTTTTGGCCGCTGGTTTTCTTACTGTGTCTATAGAATATGAGGCTTATGTCACAAGTTGTGGTTCTGTAGCTAAAGTTGCAGATGACATAAAAGATTCAGTTGTTTGCCGTATTATTTTTGTAGCAGTTACACGTTTGATCTTGATTTGTGCAGTATGCCTGTGGTGTGGAGTCCGTAGTCATTGGAAAGCCGTCCAACACGTACTTTTTGGCTGCACTGGCCAGCATGAACGTAGAGCCACAGAATGTATGATCTATCTGTTAATAATTGAAATTTAATTTAGCTTTAAAATAACTCCAACTGACAGTAATTATTTTACGTTTCTCTGTCTGATGGTTTGTGGTCCAATGCATCCATCTGAATGAACTAAGCTGCTAACGTAAAGTGCCTGTTGGTTTGGCAAGATTAAGTTTTTTGCTGTCTAAAAATGTAAATTGTAAGTTTAATATTTAAGACAAATCTCTGGCACTAACATGCTAGCCAGCTATTTTATTACTGTTTGTATCATGTAATACTAAATATACAGTGAAAACTGTTTTGTCAAAGTATTTTAACATTTTGCATTGTAGTAAGAATTAAATATTATTTATATGCTATTGAAATACAGTACCTTACCTACGAGATAGCGATTCTCACCCACCAATGCTGAGGCAGTATCTTTTTTAATGTTCATACTGAAGTACATTAAATTTAATTTAGGGCTTTTAACGATTAAAAATAAATTTAATAGTTAACTTTGTAATAATTAACGATTAATTATAGTTAATTTTAGTTAATTTTGTAGCGTGTTATGGGCCCTATGCCGCAATAAATAATAAAATTAAAAATATGTCTAATGCTTCGTGTAGCTGTGTTTGTACTTAGGGTTATGTTTTTTACTGCATGTAGCTTCATCTTGTTTACAATCTACATCGGATGCCATTTTGTTGACTTAGTTTTGTTCACATTTTTAGCCCCATAGAAGTATAATATAAATTTTTATACTTCTATGGTTAACCCATGCGTAATAGGCTAAATAAGTAAGAAAAAGGTGGCGGCGATTAATCGTGATCAAGAATTTTAATCGTTTTTTTAACGATTAATCGTCAAATTAATCGTTAAAATCTGCAGCCCTAATTTAATTAGCTTTTAGCCGACCGTACTAACGGTTGCGCGTATGCTACAGTGTTGCGTCCATCGCATTGTCGTTGTCTGTAACGTTATGTATTGTGGCTAAATGGTGAGTTGGCGTAGAGCAAAAGTTACTATTGACAGCCTACAGGAAGTCGTATATGAGAAATCGATTGGTACAAAAATGAATGACCTTGATCTTTGTTTCGAGGTCGTTTAAGGTCATGCCAACCATTGTGTCACATTCGCCAATGAATATCTCGGAAACCATTAGACATACAGGCTTGGTTCCGAAGGACCACCGATAGGAAATTGCCTATGTGGAATCAAATGGTCACATGACCCTGAAAGGTCAAAGTCGTGACCCCAATATGCTTGGAGCCCAAAATGTCTAGAACAGCTGGAGATGCTATTTAGCAGTAATCGCTAATTACTAGATAGCCTGCTGTGAGGCAGCATGGACGGTTATCCTATCGGTTGTTTGGATACAGAACAGACAACAGTCATAAGTCATAGATCAACTGCATGCTGTTTGTGAAAAAAGCTTATTGCTAATATTCCATAGCGTATTTTAGATCTACGACAGTTGTGATGACTATTGTACGTGTCGGGTTAACTTATTACTGTTTCAGGCCGTGATGATCGGTGATGATATTGTGAGTGACATCGGAGGTGCACAGGCGTCTGGTATTCGAGGCGTTCAAGTACGAACAGGAAAATACAGGTTCACAATTGAACAGCCCTACCAGCACTGTTACACTCACGCGCACTCTCTATCTTTCCAGTTTTGTAGATAGACGTACTTGATGACAGGTAGCAGCAGTGCGAGTGTGACAAACTAAGCAAAACTAATAAGCATCTTCAGTGCCGTTGGATGTTGGTCATGTTTACAATGGAAATTTCATACATAAGTGACTTATCTTCATCGTTTGCTGATTAATATTTCAATAGCTACATCACTTAGCTAAGATAAGATCGTTGATGTCTGTATTGCAGGCCGGAAGACGAACCACATTCGACTATAAAGCCAGATGCGTACGTCGACAACCTGCTGCAGGCAGTTGAAGACTTCTTAGCGTTGTCAGTAAAATAACACAAGAGACATCATATGAATATGTACATCGTATGAATATGCACGAGGGGCGATCAAAAAGTTCACGCCCTGATGTGGTTCTGTTCAGAATAAAATTAAAATAGTATTTGCTTGTCATAGTAGCAAGGCTCAGAACAGGATATCCACAATATGACTTTTGGGCTATAAATATTTTGTGCATTTTAGTGGTCGTCGGTTGTTTGCATACGACATGGAAAACGGAGTTACACAGTGTAATGAAGTGACAATTTTGACCGATTTCGTTCGTTCCATTGCATGCTTTGTTGTTCTGATTCAGAATCGACGTGGTGGATCCACATTTCATACTGAACAACGAGTTGTGAAATTAATTTTTGCCGGTTCATGTCAGTATCGTTCGAGAAGTTCTTCAGAAACTTGTGAACAGTTCTGGTGTTAGCATTCTCAACACCATCTGACAGACACTGTGTTCATACGCTGAAATGCACACAAAATATTTATAGCTCAAAAGTCATATTGTGCATGTCGTGTTCTGAGCCTTGCTACTATAAGAAGCAAATACTATTTTTATTTTAGTCTGAACAGAACTAGGTCGGGTCGAGAACTTTTTGATCGCCCCTCGTACATCATATGAATATGTTGATAATACATCTCGGTTCGGCTGAGTTCAGGGTGTCAGATATATCTGGTAATTTTATTTCCGTGTTTAACACGTAGGCACGACAATTGTAACTTAAGTAAGAGTGTTGTATATTAAGTTAATGCTCTCACCAATGACACGGCCGGGCTTCGGAAATTGACAAATGCATGATTCCACATATAATGTATAAAGCTTTGCAGATCATGATGTTGTTGCAGCAATTCTGTCTGTAACGCCACAGTATTGTTAATTTAACGGTTAAAACCATCAAATTTTTTTCACCGCCTTTTGGCCCGTCAATTCAGCTTTCTCAGAAGTAAACTGCATCCGAGAGCAAAGACGGGTCACCCCCTTGGGCCATGAATACCCGTGTTTACTGCGAGGTGTGGAAATTCAGCCGTTCTACTGCTGTCTGCACTGGTAATTGCAAGGATCTGGTTTACTGGATCCTGCTGGGTGCGTAACCAGCCTGGTAATTGTTTTCTTTATTTCGGACATTTATCAGCTGCTGTGTGAAAAACGTGAGTCTTCGGTGTGGCTTACTTCGCTGTTGTGAATTGATACTGATAGCTGGGTCATCAGACCTGCAAAAATATCGTCTCCAAAACTGTGTTGAGTCAGTCTTAATACCGTTGTTAGTTTCAGTGTGCAAGTTCGTTTTCAATTGTTTAGTAACAGCTCCCTGTCACGCACTTGCACTGATGCAGTGTGTCTGTATTTTTAAATCGTCTTGTGTCCTGTATTTTCTAGCGTGAACCAACGTGAATGGCACTGTATAGCCTAATTGTGCTGATGTGCCGTTAACAATCTACTCACTCACTCACTTACCAGATTTTGCAGCATGTCAGGGGGTTCGCTCACTATGCTTAGGTACATGTAGATTACTTTGTGTGTGTTAGATTTATTTGCTTAGTTTTCCACTGTCTTGCATTATGTGCATCGTGCATTGCATGTTGTATTATTGTAACATGGTGAGGCAGTGTTATTTCCATTCTGAAAAAATTTCTATTTCAATTCTAATTCCATGTTTTCTGAATAATTTCATTTCAATTTCTAATTTCCATTTCACAGAAAATTCCTATTTTAATTCTAATTCCATTCTTTGACTGTATTTCCTAAATAGGAATTACAGTCAAAAATTGTTGCTTGAAATGGAATTAAGAATTGCAATATTGCAATTCTTAATTCCATTTCAAGCAACAATTTCTACTTCAATTCATATTTTAATTCCAATTCACTTAGTCCGTTCTGTTGCAACACAAGAATACATGTTAGTACGTAAATGTAATTGTCACTCCAGTTCAGGCTCCAGGCTCAAGCCTGGAGGCTGAGGCCTGCGTGGATGACTACCCTCTTTCAGTGCTTTGACTCTGCTGGTTGGGTTGTCAGACCTGTAAAAATAAGTCCCTGAAATGACCTAAACTGTGTCGAGTGGGACGTTAAACGTTCCTCGCTCACTCACTGCTGCACGTAATCATAACATCCTCCATTGTCTTTCTGGTTCCATTTGGACTGTCTTCTCGGATCTTGACTTGGACTGGACTTAGTGGGCAATGGCGTTTGTTCAATTTTGTTTCTTCTTTAAACTTATGAGGCGCGGCTTTAACAGTTAGTCACAAAGTGTTGCGATCTCAGCACCTGAACAAAAACTACTCAAGCCGCTTAAATTGTTGAAAGCTAATATCAGCTTGTCGCAGTATATGTTTTGCTTTTGCTGACCTGTGCTAGCTTAAGTTGACCACACTTAGCCTTTCTGTCCACGTTAAATTCTCGTATCGTATTTTATGTTAATTTCTTGGACCAACAAAGAATGTTCAGCAGTATCCGTCTGTGACTGTGAATATGTTAGTCTGCGTTGCACTCAACTCAACACGTCTGGAAGTGGAAGGGACGTTAAGTCCTTGAGGCCAACGCCAAAATTGGCCAACTGAAAAATTTTCGGCCTCAGTCTTGTAGCATCCTGCCTCGTGCTCATCGTTCTCGCGAAGGTTGTCCTCGTGGCCTCGTTGTCAGTCATCAAAAAGAAACGGTGCCAGGCAAAATAAACATATGGTATAAGGCCCATAAATCATACCCATTGGTCTTCCATGGAACTTTTACAAGAGGTTGCACGCACTCCATTCAACACATCTCTTGCTTGTGGTGCTAATGACTACATACTACAGACAGATTGGATTAGTGTCAGAGCTGTCCAACTAATGCATTAAAGAATTAATCGCGATTAATTCTTTAAATGCTGTTAAAAATTAACGCATAGACATAAATAATAAATCCTGTAAATTCCAATATTCATTTAAACTCTGGTTATTTGAGGATCAAATAATACTCGATTAAATATGCTGCAGTTGAAAGCACTACTGTAATAATTTTTGCATGCATTTAGAAAAAAATTGTTTTACAGCTTTACGAAGTATGCATTGGGCAGGGCTTCAACACTAGTATGTAGGATAGTTGACTCCCTCCTGAAGGAAAAACTTATACTAATCTGGGAGAGGAAGGATGAAGTTACATGAAATCAAACAGTGAAGAGTGGGCCAGATGCTCCGCGCAAGACGTGTAACACGGCACTGTTTCACTTGTTTGCCTCATGATGGCGCCACCAAGTGGCTTCATACACTTGGCTTCCAAATTTATTTAACAGACGGTGCCACGTGACCCGGGTCTAAGCCGGGCAGGTCCGCTAGTCTCAACAATAAAGAACACAGAACACAATGCATGGAAGCAGCAGCATTACTTAATCTTTTGTTCAAACAGAGCTACACATGTTAAGCCGAAGAGTAATAATAAATCGCAATCAAACAGTAACGTAGCTGCCTGCAGTAATATCTCATACACACACACTGGAGGAGGCAGCAATGCTCCAGCCGTGCATGCTACCGATGATAAGTCAGTAAAATGGCAAACATCTGTACAGGATAATACACTCTCTCTGCTGCCAGTTATGCAGCCTCGGACGCCAGCGTGAAGTCATCCGTTTGGCTATTACAAGACTGGGTCGGGTGGCAGCAATCTTTTAGACTGTTAAAACGGTTTATACAGACAGTTGTAGTTTGATGACAGACAGACGGGAGGGGTACTGACCACTCACCGGAACGAACCAAACTGTACCGACACACAGCGGATCACTGATCATAAAGTATCAAGTAGTCATTGTGCTCAAGGAGATGAATTAAAACTATAAAAATATGATATTTACATCATAAAGAAACCAGAAAGGAAGTGGATTCAGGTAAAATTTCGCTCAAATCAATTAGTAGTGCAATACTCTTACAGGCATGTGAATGCTCATGTGAAGTATGGAATCGTGGACTGTGACCAAGAACTGGAAACTAATTACGAACTTAACTACTAATTATGAATTGAAATAAAGCACAAATTTTGGCGGATATTGTTCTGGGTTTTTCCGGCGAGTGGTCAGTCAGCGTGTGATGATGCTGCGGGGGGAGTAGACGCCAGCAGGTGTGACATGACATCGTCCAGGTGTGAATCAATCAGTCTCAGCTCACACCTGGTCACACTACTGGCCGTTCTGCTGCTGGGGTGGAGGTGGCTGCGGTGGCTGCTGTCCTGGCCACTGCATACCTTGACCGCCCATCATCTGACCACCTCCTCCGCTGTCACACACACACACTCACCACATTTACACAAGGATATTACACTCTCTCAACAATAAATAACTGAGATCTCAGATCTGCTGAGATCATTCTCAGCAGATCTGCTGAGACATGGGAGTTACGGTGACCGACACCCTGCGGCTGGCAGAAGACCGATCGTTCTGGCGACAAATCGTAACAGCGGGAATCTACGGTTGAACGCTTCGCGTGCAGGAACGAAGGAAGGACCCTCTGCCTCCAGGATGAAATCCTCTTCAACTGCCTGTGTCAACCTGACGATCCACTCGTTGACTCGTACAAGACATTCTGGTCAGCGAGTTTCGGAGCTCCGCTAACGGCCAGCCTCCCACAAACAGGCCGCGTGGGACTGTCAGAGACCATCAAGGATGAGATGAGCTGCAGTACACCCTCAGTGATCCCGTCAGAAGACTTCATTTCTGGCAGCCAATGCTCTTCACTCTGGTGATTGGCTCAAAGCCTTACTGATCACTTCCTGTGGGCTGTGTATGGATGACGAGTCAGTTCGATTGCAGGACATTGCCCTTTGCACTGGCAATTTGGTACTGCCCTGCCAGTCACAAATTTCATTAAAAGGAACCTCTCAACCGTACATCATTTTAGGTCTACGCATTATTTTTCAAGAATCTTCTATCTGTCAGTTTTTTTCTGGCGAATAAAGATATTCGAAAAGTACAAAATCCAGATTCACCATAGAGTTCAAAAGTTGATCGATTTTAGCAAGGAAAAATAGCTAGTAACGGCGTACAAAATTTCACCGGCGAAAATCCAAGTGAAACTAGCTGAGGCTTCATGCCAACAGACATACAGATAGACAAATAAACCGACTAAGTACACAACCTCATGCATTGTTGGGGATATTAAGTCTCTCATGTACAGGGTATGAAGGGTGTTTAGTCCGTTGGTCCTTCAGGCAGATATACTGTAAACCTGAAATCTTTGCATATGCCATATGTGACTTCCTATTAGTCATTAATTGTAACTTTAGCCATATATGCTACCGGAAGCTTCCGCGAAAATCGGGAGAGTTGGCAGGCCTGCATATGGGCTTTCCATTGACACCAAGATCGATGACCTTGAACTGCTGTAAGGTCAAATTCTCTTGGAATTTTGTGCCATTTCAAGTGTTTAGGAGGCAATAACAGCTAAACGAATGAAGATAGACCCGTATTGTTAGCAACGGAATTGTAGCTCACTAAATGTACTTTTCAGCGATGTATAGACTGCGTTGATATCCCAAGGCGTTCCTCAGCTAGGGGTGTCAAACAACGTTGAGAATGCAAAAACAGGTCTTCATACAAACACAGCTGTCGCACGCTTACCTGGCTTTAGTTGGTTGCTAAGTTGAAAAATCAGCGTCATTCTGTTAAATAAGTAAGAAATTGGTGATGGCAAGTATTCAAAAATTTCGAATAATCGTGCTCGTTTCGAATCGAACACTATTGAAGTAACTATTCGATTTGAAATTTAGAATATTCGCACAGCACTAGATTGAATCCAGGTAAGAGCTCATTGCCATAGCAACTGCTTCCCAAGTACATACAGTGAGTCAAAAAAAATCCCCCCCCCCCAGGGGACCTGACATTTTTTTCATTTTATTCACAAACGTTTGAGAATTTGTAATCGATTTTTTACACACCTATTAAACGTTCCTATCTTCGCTAGACTACAAATTTTTCATTCAAATATCACCGATTTTGACGAAGTTATGCCATATTAAGCGCGACTACTCAGTTCACATAATATGTGCAAAATGTCCAAAACGCGCGCGTTCAGACGTTTGCGTAAGTCGTTGATAGCTTTGTTGATCGTTGTCTGTGGCAAGTCACTATAAAATAAACATTTTTATAATGTCAATAAACATGTACGATATGGCATGACGTCAACAATGACGTCAGTTGCTGAGTAAACAAACATAGAAGTTAAAGTTCTAGTGAAATGTAAAATTTCGCTAGGTGGTCGCGCTTAGTATGGCATAACTTTGTCAAAGTTGGGAGATATTTGAATAAAAATTTGTACTCTAGTGTAGAAATGATCGTATAATAGGTGTGTAAAAAATTGATTAAAAATTCCCAACCGTTTGGGAAAAAATTCAGAAAATCGTAGGGGGGATTTTTTTTGACTCACACTGTACATCACAACACACAAGTAATGCATCATTTCAACTTAATAATTACCTGTAGTTGCCATAGCCGTAGCCTTGTCCATATGGTGGCATATAGCCAGTGGGCGGCATGGGAGGGTAGCCTTGTGGAGGATAGCCCTGTGGCGGATATCCCCAGTAACTCATCGGATTGTAGTACCCCATACCGCCATAGCTCTAGCATGTCACACACAATGTTACATGATGCACTGCTTATCTATCTCTTGACAGTAGCTATACATTGAACAATTATGACGTCATACAGTTAAGACTGTAAAACTCTCGGACTTTATCTATCATTTCTGCCATGGACCACTAGGAGTGAATATCACCAAACATAGACATGTGTCTCCAGAGTGGACGATTCTCAGCGATGATTATTTCAGTCCTGGGAGAAGTTATTGGATTTCAGGTCCTGTTGGATAGACTTCATCCACGTAGTACGAGGGCGTCCTGGTGGTCTCCTCCAGTTCTCCAGTGGGGAAGCTGTTAAGATCTTTTTGTGCATCCGTTTCATCTGGCATTCATGCAATGCGTCCCAACAGGAATAGTCGTCATGCTTGAACAACAGCCGAAGATTGATGGCCCTTGATCAATGGTGTCTGCAAAATCTGTAAGGAAACAAATGGTGTCACCATGTGTGGAATGATGATGTGAGACGGACAACCAAGCAGCCATATGTTTCTCATACTTAGCTGTAATACACGATATCACGGTGTCGAATTAGGTCAGGTCAGCTGCGGTAAACAAACCTTTAGGTGCGGAATTTAACATAATAAAGGTCGGATGTGTTCTCTTTTTCTTACGATTAGTATTAAAACTAAAATCTAATTCAAAGCCAATCAATACCGAAAATCTAGCGAAACGCTTTTAACTACTGACAAACGTTTGTTTACCGCGCGTGACGCCTGTAGCCTAAAATGTTACTATTTTTAGCACACCGTGATATCGTTTGTTAAATTTACAGATTTGATATGCAAATTTCTTTCTGTGCTATTTACTTCCGTGGCACATCAGTGACAGGGCCAGTGACAAGTTTTCAATGCTGACAGAAACCAAGATATACTATCAATACTTACACAGTCTGTTTATGGAATGCTGATGTTTTTGTTGCTTACCTTACGAAAATATGGAATAAATGGAATGTGAACTACACTGTGCCTCAAAAAATGCTTCAAGTAAGTTAGTAAATAACAAATTCATAATGTGGTAAAGACCTGGTAATGTATCAGAGGCTTGGACAGCAAATATCTTGCAAACATAAAAGTCTTTAGCTGCGAAGCTGTCAGCAGTGCATACAAGTTTATTCGTTAGTAGCACAGACAAAGTGCAGTCATTTTGAATAATATTTGGTACATGCTATTTGTAAGGTTCAACTTAGAGATTGCTTGTAAAATGTTTCGAATTGCAAACTGTGTGATCAGCTGCGTGGACGTATGACTTGCCGGCGCCTGAGGGTATGCTGAATTCTGCTGTGTGTTTGATCTGTTCTGTGAGCTGGATGACTCCGTCTCTTTGCCCCATGAACACTTGCAAGTGTAGCCGTTGATCTGTGTGCCGTGTGTCGCGATGATCGCCTTCGTCGCTGACTCCTTTGAGTCCATCCTGGACATTAAACAGATCGTGTTACATCATCAAATTACGTATCTTATGGGGTATTACTGCCTAATGTTGAGGTCTATAGCGCGCATTCATGTTGGTTCACGCTGGAAAATACAGGACAGAAGACATATTAAAAAATAGAGACAATACACAAACTAAACACAACCCAGAAAAAGCAAATAACAAAAAACACAGCAAAACAAAACTAGCCTGGTTTAGCCGCCTCTTACACAACTCAGCCAGGAAACGAGATGGGCTTATTCTACAATGGTCACGAGCCCACACGAGGTTTGACAACGGCTCGTTCAAGGCGTGATGGCAATATGACATACACATAGCACAGCCGTGAATAAATCATGTAAGATTAATACAGCTCTAAGGAGTTGAAGAGCATTGTCCCATTCACCTGTCAAGAGAGCTGAATGACCATAAGGTCACAATACAGTCAACAGAGTGTGAACGTACACAGCAAAAATAATCACTGTGAGTACAATATGTGGCCTACGTCGATTTGCATGCTGCCTTTGATTCACTCTGCCGATCTTTGCTTTGCTTATTACTGACCAGACTAGTGATCCCAGTGAGTGAGTGAGTAATTTCTTAACGGCACATCAGCACAATTACGCTATACAGTGCCATTCAAGTTGGATGCTGTGAAAAAGATATAATAGTAAGACAAGATAGTCAGTTTGATCGCGGCTCTATACATAAACTCTGTCAGCTGCATCCGTGCATCCCAATCTGAGAGTGCATGGTTCACGATTGAATATGGAGTTCACCAAGGGTGCATGTTGGCACCAGACTCTTTCGCCAACAGGGTGTGGTGGACTGGTTGCTGGAAAGAACTGTAGGCACAGGCTTGAACAGAGTGTCTTTTGGTCTGCACTCATTTTCCGATCTGGATTTTGCCGATAATGTCACTGTACTTGCCGAGCTACCTGAACTCCTAGTACCTGCATTTGAGACGATGGCATCAGAAGCTGCATCTCTTGGGCTCGAGCTGAATTGGCAGAAGACAAAAGTCCAAGCTTTGGACAGCAGGGAGGACATACCACCATCAATCACTGTTCTGGGTCAGGAGGTGGCAATGGTTGAAGAGTTTGTCTACCTTGGCTCCTTGGTCCACTCATCAACTCAAAAGCTCTCCTAATATCTCACATCACAATGCCAACACTCAGCTATTGTCCAAGCACGGCATTTCTCCATGTTCGGCCAGAATGGGTATATGCCAAATGAAACAGATGCCAAAAACTTAACAGCTCCCCCCCCCCCTTGGAAAACTGGATGAGACCACCAGGACGCACTCGTACTACATGGATGAAGACTATCCAGCAGGACCTGAAATCCAATAACCTCTCCCTGAATGAAGCAACTGATGTGGCTCACAATCGTCCACTCTGGAGACTGATGTGTTTGACACTATGCACTCCTAGTAATGCCGGAAATGAATGACTGAATGCATATTGAGTTAACTGCCACTGAATAATCCTCTAGGTACAATCTACAGGGCGCGCCAAAAAAAGTAACCCCCTGGGAAAAATTTTTATATCTCTGAAATTGTAGCAGATTTATTTACCAAATTCGCAGAGTTTACAGATGAGGATTCAGTCCACATATTCTGCAAATTTTATTAAAATAACAAATACGGTTCAACAGATACAACA
>Ga0056114_1000375_pt1 | contig 14901 bp, 11 predicted proteins | sample WorMetHERISLAND1_FD_77005 | JGI IMG/M metagenome (GOLD analysis project Ga0056114, IMG submission 77005) | Marine gutless worms symbiont microbial communities from Max Planck institute for Marine Microbiology, Germany - Olavius loisae HERON... ...
CATTAGCATGAAAGCCCTCGCAAGGTACCAAGTTATACTGCTTGGTGAACAGAGGCACATTAGGTGTGAACAACTTGCCCAGGGTTGTTGCCCGAATAGTGCCGCGGTCGGAGTCGAACCCGCTACCTCTCGATCACGAGTCCAGCGCTCTAACCACTACACCACTGAGCCACCTTGTGTTGACCATGTAGAGTTGTTGTTGTTGTATATCGTTGTAGGTAGCAATACAGTTGAACGACACTCACCCGTCGATGGCAGTACCTGAACTGATGCGAATTCTCATTGACATTGAAGAACTGCCATGGGACCAGGTATGAACTGAAGCATTACACAGTTTCATGCAGCATGAAATACGTCCAGTATTGTTAGTATGTAAGTAAAAAACGATTAAAATGTCCGAAGTGACTAATTGTCGCTATGCAGGCACTGGTTGAGAATAGAGAAAGTTAAGCAAAGCAGTAACTGAACAGACTCGTCGTGAGACAACTGAAGAATGATTCCATTGATCATGCTGATACGGTACACTGCATCAAACCATTCCAGACATCTGCAGCAGTGACTGGGAAAGAGCTTGATACCCAGCATGGCTTACCAGGATAGAACCAGCATAACTTGAGTACTGCCCAAACTAGCTGAACTTGGCCACATCACGGTGAGCAGTGCCTACATACATGTAGAACGTTTATTGTATGTGTAGGCGTGGAAGATTGTGACGACTACGTGTGCGTACACCAATCACACGGTGCTGCCAGAAGCACTGGAGCGTTGGCCTGTTCACTTGATGGAGAGGTTGCTGCCAAGGCATCTGGAGATAATCTATGAAATCAACTCCAAGTTCCTCGCTGTATGTTTATGCTTTACACTGTTACTCCATGTTTTAGTCTTTATGATTGTCTCTTACTTACTTACATACTTACTTGCATTTCTTTTTGATCTGTTTTCTCTAACAAATATGTGAAATATGTCAGAATGTTGAAGTGTGTGCAGTTTGTCATACGTGATGTTACAGCTGCAACAGCAACAACAAGCAAACTGGTGTCAATCATTTTGATTCATTGATCTCTAAAATAGTATTCGTTATCCAATTCATTGTCAGCACACGACAGCATATATGCTGTCACCCATCTGTTCATCTGTGTGTCACGTGGGTGGATCAGTCAAAAACGGTTGAAGTTAATATAATGCAGTTCAGAAGCCCCATCCCTCTAGCATGATAAGTTCCATCCAGAAATTCTAACAGGTTCCTCCTGACCGAGGGCGTCAGATGAGGATGTGGTGGCAAAAACAAGTTTTTTCAAGCTTTATGCATCGATATCTCGAAAACGGTAGGAGATACGTCAAAAGTTACTACTAATGACTAATAGGAAGTTGCATATGCACTTTTGATTAACACCAAGGATGATGACTTTGGATGACCTTGAACAGCTGTAAGTTGGAATTTTCGTGGAATTTCGCGTGATTTCACAGATTTGTGAGGCAACAACAGCTAAATGAATGAAGATAGATCCATATTATCAGGAAAACAATTGTAGCCTAATAAATGTGCTTTTCAGTGATGTATACATTACGTTTATATTGCTGAGCATTCTTTTCTCTAGGGGTTTACGATCAAAATACAGTGGGTGAAAATGGCGATTTTCTATCTCTATACATGAAAGTATCTCACAAACGGTAAGTAATACGGCCAATGGCCATGGTTACTGTCAACCATCAATAGGAAGTCGCATATCGGCTTATGAATATCAATTGATAGCATAGATGAGCTTGGAGATTTTGAAATTCAGTGTGTGCTTTTCTTAGCTAGGGGCCTTCATACACGCATTGCTGTCGTGCACTTACCTTTGCATTAGCTAGGCTTTCTTGCGAAAAGTTGAGAACATGTCTGATTGGATAGAGTTATGATACAGTTCAGTTTCCAGTGACACCTGTGAGTCAGTTAACCCTGCATTGCTCAGAAGTCGATTAACTGACTGTTCATGTGGTAACGTCAACCAACTGAATGTGAAGCATATGCATCTGATGTATTTACTAGTCTGCATGTGAATGACTGTTAGACCTTGGCCTGTAGGAATGTCTCAGACCATTTGTGGATTTTAATTCCCTACTTTAGCTTATTGTTTCAATAGCAGTATAAAGAAAACTGCTAAATTACACAGCACAGAATTATACAGTAGAATACACATCACAAAATTACAAAATAAACTTCGTGACTAAATACACAAAAGGAAGTGAAAAAATTTTCACAGTGAAAAACAACATTTATTAATCCAGTCTATTGATAATTTAGCAGGAAGACTGTACTGAAGATGTAAAACGTTTTGTTCTGGTAGCTGGCCGAGGATATATTGCTGCAGATCTTAATCTAGAAGTAATAATGCCTCTGCCCTGCGATTATGTAACAACATTCAGTGAGGTACTGCTAGTCGTGTGATGAGGTACCATACAGTCACAATGTGGTGAGTTGAGTATGATGATGTGAATTGCAGGAGGTGCAGAAGAGATGGCCTGGTGACGTTGACCGAATGCGTCGCATGTCAATCATTGAGGAAGGCGGAGAGAAGCGAGTCAACATGGCACATCTGTGTATTGTCGGCAGCCATGCTACTAACGGTGTTGCTGCGATTCACTCGGAAATTCTCAAGGCGACCACGTTAGTGTATCATTCTTTTGATAATTAACCAGTGTCAGAGCATATCGACTTTATTCTATCTTTAATCAGCCCAGACCTTTGCCAACATGTGGCAACATTTTGATAATTAGCTCAGGATACCATCATGTCGTGTCATGAGGTTTAGTTACACACAGATGTTATTGTGCTCAGTTTAAGTAAGTTTTGTTATCGGTGTTCAGAAGAAAAATGCACATATGACATGTCCATGATAACGACCTTTGTTGAAGAGTAATGTGACACGTAACTTACTTTTTTTACTTACTTATAGAGTGTTTGACGCAGTCATTCTAATTCTATTATTATAATTGTTGTGCACTGTGTGTTACTGCTGTGTGCCTTGGCTTGCTGTATGCAGTTGCGCACTAGATGTGCCGGTGACATTGAAGGTACTGAATGTATGTGTATCATATTTTGATTGGTGTTCGATGTCTGCAGCTTCCATGACTTCTATGAGATGTGGCCGAACAAGTTTCAGAATAAGACCAACGGCATTACACCGCGTCGATGGCTTCTTCTCTGCAATCCTAACCTTGCTGACTTGATCGCTGAGGTAAAAATTGTGTTGTGGACACGTGGCTGAGATATGATGCATTGCTGCTGTATGTTCCTTATGTACTGCATTGTTGAGGCTCTAGAGCTGAATAGGTGGAGTTTGGAGGAACAATACCGCAGTTGGCAAAACAAGCTTATGACTACTCATACTATTTCATCTGCTTATTTCAGGCTTGTGTCACCGAATTGACTAATGGGTGTTTTGTTGTGCTTAAGTTTACATTTCCTTACCATCCACTTCATAACATGTTGTGTCATTTGACGATAAAAGTGTAAATTGTTTGACGTATTTTTATAAAATAGCTTCAAGTTATTGATCAAATAATCAATCATTTTTTGAATGTTCACGGTTGAAATATTTTCCAGCCCTGGAATGTGTAATGTACTCATTCAGGTTCTGCTGGAACATTCGGCAATTTGACACTTGACTCGCAACACTAGTGTTTCAACAGCGCATTCCAATAATAACAACCATTGACTTTGATGCATGGTTTAATAAAGAGCAAATCCAAACACCCAGGTCTTGAAATGGCCATGCGTGAATACCTTCAGTGACTTGGAAAATTTGACCGGCATTGCAGCAGATGCTAAGCATTTCCTTAAGCTAGCATTTCCTGGCATCTCTTGGTGCATACGCTTAGTCTTTCAGAGTATTAGCTTCTGAAGCAACTCAAAAGACCTCATCTGTAAAGAAAATAAAAATTAATGGCAGACTTGGGTAACTTCTTTATTAAAATGTTATTATCGTAGCTGAACGCCAGTTTTTCAAACACTGCAGTGTAATACTACTGCATCAGATTGATAGCCAAGATAAATAGGCAAAAGTAGAAGAATTTGAAAAAGACTATGGCTGTTTTATAGCTGGTTCATAGAAAGTAGTATGTCCCAGCTATAAAACACCCAATCTGCAAAATAAAGTTATAGATGACATAAGGTGGGACGTTTTTGAGTTACATTGTAGATTGTGGAATATTGCGTCAGCGTTGTTTGAGAGACGGGCTAGCTAGTCTGAGGTAGCATGCAGAGACTATGCAATAAACCTTAATGAAACGTGGAGTCCAGTGTCTGATCTGTCACCATCAGCACTTCTGTATTCTAGCACTTTATCGCACTTTACAAATTATGTTATTATTGTGTGACGTGTTAGAAAATCGGAGACCAGTGGATAACACACTTGGAGCAGCTGAGGCAGCTGGAGAAGTTCATCAATGACAAGAGTTTCTTGCTGAACTTAATGAAAGTGAAGCAGGTTCGTCACTGTTACTCTGTCTGTCTGTCTGTCTGTCTGTGTAATTGATGCAGTGAATTTACTGAACATTATCTCTGCTGCTGCTGCTGATGCTGCTGAATGTGGCTTGTTGCTGACCACGGTGGAATGTCGAGTTTCGGATGAAAACTGTTTGAGTCATCGTTGCACGGTGAAAAAAATAGCCGGAATGCTAAAGGCAAGGATGAGTTAACAGTAAGTGGCCTTATCTCTCTTACCCAGTCATTTATCTTCAGCATCTTTCATCAAGTGTTCTAATGAGGTTTGATGATAAGACGACATTCTTCACTGCCTTTGAGTGACCTCCCGCTGCCTGTGGCTTGTGCCTATGCCTGCCCATGGTCTTCTGTGGTCAGATGTTGCGTACTTTATTGGTTTGCCTTGATATTGTGTGATTCGTCTAGTAATGTTGCCTGTGTTGTCCACTACTGAGTCATTGTTGTCGGCGATGACGTTCCATCACTTTGTGTGCCTCTTGTGCGGTTTTCTGCTGTAATAGTTGCAATGTCCATTTGCAGGTCCCTGCAGCATGTGAAACTAACATGAAATGACCTCATCTCGGCTTACCTACAAGTTGACTGTTGGAATGATGTGTTTGTGTACATGTTATTAACCCTTTAAAGCCTACTGTTGCCATATGGGTACAGCTATAAAGCATCCTGTGCCAGACCGGGTTAAGCCGTCATTTGTAATTTTTGACATCCGGGCACTCAGTCCTGAGCGTCAGAGTGCCCGGATGTCAAAAATTAAATGACGGCTTAACCCGGTCTGGCACAGGATGCTTTATAGCTGTACCCATATGGCAACAGTAGGCTTTAAAGGGTTAAGATGAAGTGAACTCTTGCTGGGTGTTGTGTTGGCTGTGTAGGAGAACAAGATGAAGCTGGCTGCGTACATTGAGAAGGAGTACAAAGTGACGGTGGATCCGACGTCGCTGTTTGACATGCAAGTGAAACGTATTCACGAGTACAAGCGTCAACTGCTGAACATTCTGCACATCATCACGCTCTACAACCGACTCAAGAAGAACCCACACATGCCGTTCGTAGCACGTACCATCATGATCGGCGGCAAGGTGCATCTCTTTGTCTGTCTGTCTGTCTGTCTGTCTGTTACAGTTTCTGACAGCTAGGGACACACTTCTACCTTAAAGGAAAATGTTTAAGGAAAGACTACAGCAGTGGTATATGGAGTGAACATGGCCATCAGCGAAGTGGAATGGTTTGATATAAGAATGAACAGATCAATGTTAGATGTGAAGTTGCAACATAGCCGTCTTTTCTGGGATTAAGACTACAAGCTGTGAATACAGAACGTATTGATTGTGTTTCAAAGCAGTAAGTGGGATTTATCGTTACACTCAGCATCATTTAGGTCATTTCATAGCAGGTTGAGATTGTGATTATACATGTTTGTTTACAATCCTCTTGTTTTGCCTCCTGTGAGTTTAGATGTATTTTGCATTATTTTTGACAGACGCCGTAATGACACACCGTCACCATCCGTCAGACGGTGTGTCATTACTGCACACGGCACGTGATGGCGTCTGACTGCAGTTGTGTAACGATAAAAACTGTTAACTAACGTTCAATATATCTTAGTTTGCTGTAGAAATGTTTCTCTGTAAACAGAAATGTCATCTGTGGCTTGTGTCGTCGTCACAGTTCACCCATATATAACATCCTGAATTTGTTGTTGTACCTGTCACTTTTCCCCTGTAAATATTGTATTGTGACTTCTGGGCTGACTGGTGACATAAGGACCAGAAAGCTGTACAGAATCATTGAGTCTTCATGCATCGCGTTGTAGTTGAGTACCAGCTTACAGTGAGTGAGTGAGTGATAGCTGTGATGTCTAGGCTGCACCAGGCTACCACATGGCCAAGCTGATCATTAAACTGTTCAACAACGTTGCGAGAACGATCAATAATGACCCGATCATCGGCAAGCGGCTGAAGTGTGTCTACCTTGCCAACTACCGTGTGACATTGGCTGAGAAGATCATACCGGCTGCCGACCTTAGTGAACAGATCTCGACTGCCGGCACAGAGGCGTCAGGAACTGGCAACATGAAGTTCATGGTCAGCAGCTTCACTTTCCAGTTCAGTCATCTTGTAGCAATAGTTATTAAATAACCATATAAGATGATTCTGTGATTTAGTATTGTGATGTCAATTTATTTATATGTTCTATATTATTGTCGAGTGTGTAGCCTTTGGCTGTAAACAATGTTTTGTTTAATGCAGTAAGTCGCCATTTCATTATAATAACAGTGCTGGCTGCTGAAAAGGTTTTATTGCTGAAAAATTTCTATTTTAGCGAGTGAGCTTTTGTGTCCATGTAGTTATATTTCTGTTTGACTTTGTGACGACTGATATTCAGGTAAATGGAGCGCTGACAATTGGTACGTTGGATGGTGCTAATGTGGAAATGCTGGAAGAGATGGGTAAGGACAATATGTTCATCTTCGGAATGACCGTGCAGGAAGTGGAAGATCTGGCAAGACGAGGGTAAGCAAATGTTCACTGGATGTGTGTCTGTCTGCACATTCACTGCATGAAACACATTTTACTCACAGTTGCTACGAGGCTGGCTTATGATATATTTCAGTTCTGATTCTGTAGTCGCCGGCTTTTTAAGTTTTATTTTATTATTTGACATCCTAATGTAGCTCCATTCTTATGTTGCAGTAGATGCACTACAGTTCCAATGATATATTTGCCACGATGATGGTGATGATAGTTATTAGTATAAATGTTATTTGCATTTAGATATTTCTGAGCTTAAAACTGCAATTTATGATCTCCTGATGTTCTGTTTATACAATCACAAAAAGTCCATCAGATTTGGCCACGCATAATAAAGTCGACCCAATTATCTTTCAATAGCTGTGTTGTATATTCTATTAGCAATAACAATTTGTTATCTAACATTTTTTTTTAAATTTAACAATTACAACCTTTTTCAATAAATTGCCCAGTGGTAGCTAGGTAGCCTGTGTTTACTGCTGTTAGTCCTGAGAACATTACTTCTGTATTCATGCTTTAACTGCTGGAACAACGCCCATGTAATATGCAGAACAACGGCTGGTGTGTTTCCGTGCAAAATATCTTGAGTGTCCTGTGGTGAACTGACTGGTGAAATGAATTCTTCTTAACAGAATTAGCAGATATACCATCTTTATTAGATTATCGCCAATACACTGCATGGGGCCCAAACAGTTAAACATAGTCACAAGACCTACATCTGTAATGTTATCCGGTGCATTCTGTTGTATCGTTGCTGTTTCATAGATGTGATTTATCATCCTTAAACACTGTGTTACTAACTGAAGAGTTTTATTTGCATTGTTTGTGATGTGTCGGAATGAGACATAAGAAGAGATGAGTAGTTTTCAGTGGTGTGTAGATACAACCCTCGTCACTACTACGAGAACAATGCAGAGCTGAAGCAGTGCATTGACGAGATCGCCAGCGGCTTCTTTTCGCCAGAAGATCCCGGCCTGTTTCGTGATATCGCCAATTCACTGCTCAACAATGACAAGTGAGTGCTGTTGTCTCTTATTTCTGTTAATCATATGCATCTTGGGCTGTTGTTGTTGATTCGGGATGCTTTTTTCGCTAATTAATTTCTGTGCTGTTGAATTTTTAAAAAGTTTCGGTTTCACTTTTCAAGTGCCATTTATAACAGAAAGTGCCAGACATATTTCATGATGACACACTGGCTGCAGTGTGCTGAATAAAATATTTAGCCAAGTTGTTGCCGCTGTGGTAAGGTAATATGTGAGCATACACGAGTCTTGATTCAGACCAGTGCACCACATTGCACCCTGGGATATCATCTTGCAACATCAATCATTTAGCAGTGCTTTTTTCTGGGACATCCCAAGTGAGGTGGCCACAGAAAGACTTGTCAGAAACTCAATGATAAATATATCCTCATCGTCCTGTAACTCCTTATGTGCATTGCTTCCATCTATCACGAGCTTCTTTTGGGTCTGATACTGAGGTTTACATTTGAAGTCAAGTTTTACATTTTACTTTTACCTGGCCTAGTTTACGTCCTCGTTTAACCAGTGTTGAACACCTTGATGACAGTGATGAGCCAAGCATAGTCTAGGTCTGCTGTTGATCAGCTCACGTGAAAACTAACGCAGTGTTATCAGTTGTTGAGTTGAAGTATGTGGTGTTGTGTCACAAGACAGATGATAGTTGGCTGTGAATAGGTACATGTTGCTTGCTGACTACGAGGCATACATGAAGTGTCAGGAGCAAGTGAGCGCAACATACGCAGTAAGTATTGTTGTTCTTGATTGACTCTTCTGCCAGTTTTTGCCTGTGTACTGCAGGCAGAAGTAAACTGGCAAAGAATGCGTGGTTTTGTGTACTGTATGCAGAACGGCTCTTTTCTGAACTTAGATGACGAACATTTTGCTGTTAAAGATAAAGGATGCTTTACTGCAGAGTATAGATGAAGTAGTTTGAATAAGATAATATGATATTACTACAGTGTATATAAAAACATAAAGGCATGTCATTGTGACATTGTGTGGCTGTCAATAAGAGGCCTGAGATAACGGGATACTATGGATACGGATATGATTATAGAGGTTTGACAATTCACACCAGTTAGGTCATTTAGTTGATAGACGGAATGTAGAAGTTTGGTACAGAGTTAGCAGACTGATGATTGTGAAGGATTGTCTGTGATTCTGTAACTACATTGTCCGGTTTATTCCTAAAATATAGAGTGTAAAAATATTTTAGGTTTTACAAAATTTTAGGCATTTTTAATGCTTATCCGGTGAAGGTACGCGGTGGCCGAGTGGTACGGTGCCGGACATGCGACCGCGAGGTCGTGGGTTCAAATCTCGCCAACGGCTGCTGTGTACCAACACCAACTCAGCTTGCCATCCCTCCGGGGGCGGTTAATGAGTATTGAGTACCAGCAAAAGCTGGGGAGTAAACGGGCATACCACGCGATGCACTGGCCCCGTATCCGTGGTCTTGCGGCTTTGGCTGGTGTCCGGCTGAAGGCTATTAAACGGAGATCAGCGCTGCCCCATGGGCCTTAAGGCTCGGGAAAGGACTTTACTTTTTTACATTCGGTGATGTTTTGAAAATTAAAAAGGGATGTGCATGTCATTGCAGAACCAGGAAGCGTGGATGCGTAAGTCGCTCATGAATATTGCATCTTCCGGTAAGTTTTCATCTGATCGCACAATTGCACAGTACGCTCGAGAGATCTGGGGCGTTGAGCCGATATACGACAAGTTGGCTGCACCATACGAGACGCCACAGCAAGAACAGGAGGCAGTCGAGACCGGCAAATAATTGCGTGCGTGACTTTGATTGGATTAAATAATGCCTGTCAAATGCTGACGTCACACGTAATCCTAATGTAATTGTAGTCTTTATACGCGCTCATTGGCGCTGTTTATGTTTGTTTGTCGTCATCTGCCTTGTATGTCCGCCGCTAGCGCTAGTGTCGACCCACATTGGATTGTTCAGTGAAACGTTTTTAGATGTCAGCAAAGAGACTGTAGATGATTGTGAGCGATCTGAATGAGAGACTCATTGCAGTGTTCTTACTACTGCTGAAATATGGTCAGTAGTTTCTGATGGTTGTCCATGTGTGGTCCTGGCTGTATTTATGCTGTGTTAACTTGAATGAGGTTCATTTGCAGTTAGTGCTAGATATTAGTATAACACGTCACTGTTATGTCTTAACTTTAGAGCCGCTAGTGACAGACGATCAGTGACTGATTGAAAGCTTAATTCGGCAGAAATGTCTATAAAGCCAAGCTTTGAAAACTTGTACATCTTGAGATGTGACATTGTAATATCAATGCTGTACTTAAGACGTGATTTCAGAAGGTCAAACAACTGAAACATGTTTGTGTTCCTGAACATTCGTGATTTCCGAAAACTGTTCACGGTCAACCGCAAACATGTTTACGTTTGCGACAGCAAAAACAGCTCCTGCTGCCAGTTGACTTGTTCGTCAAACACAAATGCAAACAAATATGGTTGTGTCCAAATGCACACCGCGTTACACGTCCATAATTGATGCGTTTGTGTAGGAATATGTGCATAATTTTCTTGTTAAACATCTATTACATGCATATATAATGCCTTTATGCAAGTTTCAGCAATAATAATAATTAATAAAAATTTACTTAACAACGTGACGTCACTTTGTTTGCGTTTCGTAAACAAAAGTGATTTTGGATAGCTGTCATCTGTTTTCAAACAAAAAACTGGATGAAGTCAAACAAGTTTACGTGTTCGACTTTCCGAAATCACGCCTTTAGTAGTGACAAAATTGGGCAAAACTACAAATGCAGAAATGAAATATTCATCTGAAATTATTGCAGAATTTGCACCTGTCTAACACATTAATGGATTTATCGTGGTTTTTTTCTAGTTTGTACAGAATCTACATAGATATGAAGTCAGATCCTGCATGACATGTTATGTCGGTTGTTAATATCTTGCCAAGTGATGTATAATTTGTCGGCTTTCTTAATATAGTTTGTGTTGTGAAAGATGAATCTATTAGTAATGTCTCTCCCAATTATGACTCAGATCTTTTTGGATTAAATTGTCGGCAAGGGTATTGTGTGTTTACGTTCATTTTTGTCCACTCGTTATTAAGTTTACCTGTGCAACACCATTTCTGGCTCTTATATATTTGCAGATTTACAACAACTTCATATGGTCTATGAGGGTATAATGTTGTGCATGGCCATCTCACAGCACTGCATTGTGAACACATAGCTCTACAATGCTGCTGAATTGCGTAGAGAACTTAGATTTTGTTAATTTCGTGTTTCACTAATAATTTCGTCAGGGTTTGCTGTAATAGCCATGCAGACTATGCAGTGTATTTGTCTAGTCTGGTAGCCTGATTTTGTGAGTAAGATTTTATGCAAATGGTTTTATTGAAATAGTCTGCAGATGACGACATGGAAACATCGGTCGCTGGCTGCCTACGTTGCATTTTTGGTCGACTCTTAAAGCCATCGTCAGTGTCCATCCGTACATCTCTCCATCTGTCCACAAAAAAAGATTTTCCGAGTTCAACAAAATGTGTTATGTAGACGGAGGTCAGTGAGTGCTACAAGACGGTATGCCGTGTGACCCGATCCAAACCAAGGTCAAGGTCACATAGGTCCGAAAGTTGCGAAAATTTCTTTTGTACACGCCATTGGCCTTACTAACACACTTTAAACTTGTTCAGGCATGATATAGCCGCTACTTGCGTGCTTAAAATGCCATTAAACCCTAACCATGCATCCATCCATCCGTTTGGCGTCACGTGACCTTCAAACTTAGGGTGTTCCATCTTTGGCAAATGAATTTTGCCTCTTACAGCGAGTCAGCCGGCAGTCCCGTACGGGGCTTGTTTTTCAGTTGTATGCTTCATCGTTGTTTGTTGAACTTGCATTTGAAGAACTTTGATGTGCTTAGTATGTTGCAGAATGCAGATTAGAGGGCATTTTCCTGCTAGAACAGGTTTTTCTTTATTTTAGAGCGTTAAAATTAAATGAACAATAGATAGATACTGCGTAGTACTGACATCATGTTTTCATGCTGTATATGCACAATCATGTGGTGCTAATTGCATTGCAGATACAGGCAGACTTGGACTGTGTTTAGGCAACTGTCAGGTAGTGCCAAAAAGTGTTGTTCCTTAAAACCGATCCATTGCTTAACAGTTAGAGCTTGCTATAGCAACAGCACGCAGCTTTGCAGTACAGTCACTTTCTTTCGTTGCCGTTTATTAAGTTTTTGCTGCCGTTAATGCGTCGATTCTTCCGTTATTTGTGAATGTATTTTATGCTGCTATAATGCGCACGCAACTGCTCTAGAAGTGCGTCTGTCTGTCTGTCTGTAGTCCAGTATGTTTCCTACATCTTATGTAGAGTGTTGCACGTTTGTAATTTTCTTCATTGGACTGTTGTGCGTCGACCTGCGACTAACTTCGCTGCTGCTGATTACAGAGTTTCTGTCACAATTATTAGAATTTCAGCAACAAACTTTTTCCGATTAGCTAGTCTCCACCTACATTGTCATATTTGTATTGTAATTACTTAACTCAGATAACTAATATAATTGGGCTGACTTTTTATGTGTGGCCAAATCAGACGGACTTTTTGTGAATGTATAACAACATCAGATAAGATCATGCAACAGGCAGACATACTTTATCCCATTCCTTGTGGAATGTTTATTGGGTATTTCGATCCTGCAGGCGTGTTGTGTACAGAGCTGAACACATCACGACGTTTTGTGATAGTAATCTGCACACTTGTGTAGTTCGGTGTCCGAACCGTTGTCGTTTCCATAGTACATAGGTAATTACTGGTAGTGTAGTGTAGCCTAACTGTGTGCAATGTGGTTGCGTTCTCCGTCCCGCTAGTTAATAAACCAGTTCATAGCTCAGCACGTCCTCGCTGCTGCTGTTGTTGTCTATTTTCAGCGCCAAGGCATCGCTTACACTTTCTGATGCATGTCGTCAATTCAGTTTCGCGCAATATTTTCACGATATTTTTCATTTTCATTGTGAGAAACGCAGTTGTACCAGTTAAGGCTACATAATCATGTACAAGACAGGCTTCGTGGTCATATACATCTGACTTTTAAAATGACACAGCTGCTAACAAAGGATGGATACCACTTAAAATCTTGATTTAGTAGCCGACTCACTTCTAACCCCCAAAAGCACTACAAGATCTTCCATTGATCTTACTACTAAACATTCAACTGTTTTAGGGATGGCGGAGGTTTAATAGGGATATAGTGATTTTCGCGAACAAGTTATTTTCGTTAATCGTGCAATTAGCGTTCAAGTGTCGCCAGAATTATACAGTACGCTGCTGTGAACCGTGAAGTGTCATTGTTGCTGCACCGTCTAGCTGCAAACCGGACATATCACGTTGTCATGTACACCCTGTCCATGTCCGTCTATCCCTTGCCTATACGATTTACTCGATACCGGAAAGCAGTAGAAACTTAGTGGAGTCGTCACGTAGTGCAGGACACGATTAACTGGGACTCTTACGGTTTTAATGACTGAATGACTGTCGATCAGGTGCAAATTCCGAAAAAAAACGTGCTGCAACTAAGTAAATGCAGACTTACGCTGTAAGTCTGGAAGGAATTACGAAAATTAATTATACGGGATGACCGCATGTTACAACGGTCATGCAGTGCAGCTACTGACTGGTAGACTAGTGTGGTCTGTACGAGACTATTGCGTAGCGAGTCGCTGACAAACTGATCAATGCGAATGCGCTTCCAGCCAGATTAGAAATAGGCTAGTAATTAACAGTGTCCGTAGGTCTATGTGTCGTGACCACTGACTCACTCGACAGTACTTCACTAATTGTAGTTGTGCGAGTGTGTCGTGACTTACGATATTTACTGTATTATGAATATCAGCCGAGCTTCAGCAGCAGCGGCCGTCGAGTCTGTAGTCTCGTATATTGGCCGGTAACGAGTCGTCATTACCATGACTCTTGAACCGCTGCAGTCTGTCGACTCCGCACGCAACACTGACGTCTGCCGGTCGGTCAAGTGCACATACAGTCAGTCAGTCAGCTGACTTCATTTATGAAACGATTTGTTCGACCACGTCCTCGGATTCCTCAAATGCACTGTCTGTCGTCAATCATTCATCGATAATAAAATTCTGACCTTAACGATGGTCAGAACAATATGCGCCTAATCCCATACAGGGAACTGTTTAGAGAAGTAGACAAGAACTGACATGATCTCTGAAGGTCGTACAAGCTAGGTGATCGTCATTATGTGGCGCATGTCATAGAAATTAAGATTTGGCATTGTCTAATTTACATGGTTCGTATACCGCTTTCCAGACATAGCTGTATAACTTAGTACAAAATAGAAGAACTTGAAGATGTTACACCATTTAGATGCAAACTGATGAGGAAAAGTTTCACTATAGTCACGGTGCGCGCACGCCATAGATGACTGAATAGTGTTCAAAAGATCAAACTGTAAATTAATGATGCTGTGCTATAGCAATCAATCAATCAATCAATCAATCAATCAGGAAACGCCTAAATAGCAGAGCTACTTCTAGGTTGAGTGAGATGAAGAAAAACACAAAAACAACAAATAGAAAATAACAGAAAAGCCAACAGACAACAACGTTTCAGCTTCATAGAATGACATCGTGATAAGATTTCCCGAAGAGGAATGTCTTGAGATGCTGACGGAATGTCGACAGTGACTGAACTGACGTGATCTCCTCCGGCAGAAGGTTCCAAATACGGGGACCAGCGACATTGAAGTCCCGGCTACCGACAGTTGACAGTCTGACAGGTGGCACCAGAAGACGACTGGTACTGGCAGAGCGCAGTGTCCGCCGGCCAGGTAGGTCGG
>Ga0056114_1000376_pt1 | contig 14898 bp, 7 predicted proteins | sample WorMetHERISLAND1_FD_77005 | JGI IMG/M metagenome (GOLD analysis project Ga0056114, IMG submission 77005) | Marine gutless worms symbiont microbial communities from Max Planck institute for Marine Microbiology, Germany - Olavius loisae HERON... ...
CTCATTCATAGAATGAAGGCCGGCTCTGCTACATGGCAGTTGCCTCCACCCGAGTCAGTTCCGTCCAACTGACTGCTTCGTCTGGCGCGACTTCGGCTTTTTATAGTGGAGCGGCAGCAGCAGCGACGCGCGGACGCAAAGGCGTCGTAGCGATAGGCTTAGGGAGGAACGAAGGCGAACGGCGTTAAATTAAAGGACTTCGTTGCTACTTAGCGAAGGCGGGGAAGAAGGCCTATTTCTGCTACAGGTATAATAGGTCAGACACAGACTATATCTGAGGTTAAACCGGGCTAGGCTAGATTATGGCCTAGGCAAAAGGGTATGATTGTATAAACTGGCCTAGTTTTGAAAATGTACATAGTGTTGTTGATACTATGGAGCCAAAACGTATTAACTGTGTCCTGTCCAGACCGCAGCTTGTTTTGCGTCACCTATACTACACCCTAAAACTGATACTGGTCAACCTGAGGCAATGTTCTCATCGACATACCCTGTCTTCAGTTGACATTTTTATATAGAATGCTATTTGCGGATGTTTACTGGAGGTATGTATATGCATTGTATTTTTTTTATATTTTTTGTGTGCAAGCTGTTGTTATATACGGTAACCTGCGATTGTCAGTCTTAAATGTACTTACCGTACTAACTTTCTTTTGAAGTTATTGATTTATTCCATACATTACGTGGAATTAAATGCAAACTTCAACCAAATTTCCTAGAGTTATGGCGAATGAAAAGCGTATTTAAAGGCTGTTCTAAGGCTCTAAACGCACGAGGAGTTAGGTCTCTATACATATATCATCATGCAACAGCGGATCGTGTAGTCAGCGAAGCTCTGTTGAGTCAACCCGGCATGTCCACGACGGCGAGCATTGGACTTCTCGGCACGGATGCCGAACGCTGTCACCGATCTATCGCATATCCACAAGTAACGATTAACGTGGAAGAAATATGCACATGTGAAATGAAGCAACTCCGGATGTCGTGGACGACTATAGGCGAGCAAACAGATGGCTGTTGAAGACAGATGACATTGAGAAGAGTCTGCGTAACTCAATTAAGCAAATGAAGGTAAGATATACTGTGAGGAAATACGAAAACTATGGACTAGGAAACTATTTATAGAACAGCCACTTTTACAGCGCAAGTGACTGCGGTTTGACCTTCAATAGTACTTCCTTTGCGTTACAGTAACTATCACATATTCGCTAATAATCAATTTTTGGTGATTAGATGCCACACGTTCTAAATATTGGATTCAAAAGGTTTCTAACAGCGGAGACGACATTCAAGGTCGTTCGAGTTTACTGGAAGCCACGTAGTTCGATGAAGAACATATTTGTAAGTTCACTATTAACGTTTGATAGAAACTATGGCTCTATCTCGCACCGTTTTAAAGATATTAGCACTTGTTTATGAACTAAAAGCTAAATGACATGGAATGACCTTGAACATTATTTCGAATGTAACAGTTGACGTGTATAACGTCTTATCGCTATAATACAGTTATCTAGGTGATATCTGAGTTACTTTTTAGACTTTTGTCCTTGAAAAGGTTGCAGTAGCTGAAATGACCTTTCAAGGTCATTCAAGGTCATCACAGACCACGTGGTTTAACAGACCACATACGATTTCTTATTAGTCAACAATTATAACCACATCTCTATCTTTCATGAATTATGAGCGACATGACCTCGAATGACCTTGAACACCGTTTCGAACGCAATAAAACTTAGACCTGCTAAGACTGATATGAATTTTCTAATAGTTCTGATATGATTTAGTTCGAGGCATGTGCAGTAGCCTATCTTTCAAAATATTTGACATTCAGAAGTTTTCAGTAGCCGATATCACCCTACAAGGTCATTCAAGGTCATCGATGACCACGTGGATCGATAGCGAACATACGATTTTCCCACTAACGTTTAATAACAACTGAAGCTCTACATTGCACCGTTTCCAAGACACAACGGCTCATTGATCGAAAATCGAAAACTTTTCATACACAGCTGTATTTACGGTTCCCTCAAAGGTGATCCCGTCAAAATTTTGACAGATTACGCCGTTTTGATCCAATACATGACAGACGGAAAGACAGACGGTAGAGAGATGACGGACACCTTGCGATAGCATATTACACGCTATGCATAGCATCTCGCGGTAATAATGAAAAACCGTCTACTTTCATCGATGATGATACCTCGAACGGTTCTGAAGTTATTTTTCAAAAACACATTTTGCCGCACAGACACTGATAACTGTTACGCTAAGACTATTGCAGTTAGATGCAGAGACAGAAAACTTCACAGCGGCGCCGTACAGCATTACTTCTGATCTGGCCTTGCTGCTAGAACACACTGCAGACTGCAGACCCACTGGGCACAATTGGAGAGCAAAATTTTACATGCCGTCGTTATTTCTCTCCGCCTGCGCAGTTTCTGCTATTAACGCTCGATTACTGAGGATATTTGTCATAGTTAGGCGCCCATTTTCTCGCTTGGCGGTCGCGACGACGGCTGTTGCGTTATCGGATTGCAAATCGGATTTTATCGGCGTCGGATATATAGCGTACGGCCGACGAAATCGCCGATCGCGCTGCTAATCTCGGCTCGAACGACGATTCTCGACGCGGCGATCGCATCGTCGACCGGATGGCGTCCCCGAGTTGGCGGAAATCAAGACAAATGCTAACTGTGTCCGGCCCGCGATAAATTCGGCGTTCGTTGTCGTCAATGATCGGCGGAACATGCTTTGTGGACGGGAAGTGTTGTTATGGACTTCAGAGCCAGAGCATACTGTTGAATCACGGACATCGAAGCACAAATAACGTCGCCCCAGTGCTGCCGGGCAAAACTTTCTCAGTAACTGCATTGCTAATATACTGAATAATCTACCTTCCGATAGTACTCATTTTTCAGTTTACATAAATTTAACAGGTCGGCTAATAAGTACATTTCTAACGCAATTTTGTGAGGTGAATTTTGTGTGATTGCAATGTCCAGTTCGTTTAACTAACTACTTCTCGACTGTTTCAATTATGATATTTTGATGCAGCTAGCGAGAGGCCTTTTGGCCCTTTATTGCTTAATAATAATCAAAAATATAATAAATACATAAATCTACATCGTGCACTAAGTAAGTAAGTAAACCTAAACAAATATAGAAAAACTAATGCATGTGCACAAATTAAACCTAATGAATTAAAGCCTGGCTTAGGGGCCTTTTATGTCAGGAGTCGCATCGGGCCTATTCTACAACTCTGAGGCCCGCACGGGGCTACAGCATAGATTACAGAATCACCAAGTTCGACGTAAAATGCAACAACCACACTGAATGAGACACAAACACTACCGTACAGTCATCTGCAAGCTACTGAAACTTACTTTAAGTCACATTGTCGACGTTTACTATTAATTTTTAACTGTTTATTTCCCGATATTGCTTTAATTCATACACTTGTACATCTGTTGAAATAGGCGCGATGCAAATATAGTCATAATGCAACTGGTCTGATTACCGAGTTAACGTAATTAAGTAAGTACAAGTTACACAAACTATTAGAGTGTTCAACTTCGAAATGGCATGTGTCTCCGCGCCGTCACAACACTTGCCAAATGACAGTCAGTAACTATAAGAAACAGAGCACGAAGAGCTAAATTATGAAACAGGGTTTTCAAGACTCAAGACAGTAAGGCACTGGTGCCGAAGTGGATTGGCGATATTGTAACAAAATTGTGCATGTCATCAGACAAAAGTTCGTCAGCGCGGATGACGGCAAGAGGTGTACATAAACATTGCATGCAGTTGGGAACAGCAAGAAGCGGAACTCGGAAAATTTCCCATAATACACAAATCGGTTTCAGTTCCTGTGACGACAGACGGGTTGCTGATGGCCAACATCGCGAATCGTTCAGTAGTACCACGTAGTCCAACAATCATCAGTTTCCAGTGTCGATCTCACCTTAGACATCAACCCCACCACGTGCATCACTTTGGACAACGCAACTACATCATCAGCAGGTTCTCGCTACACCACGTCAACTTGTCACGTGTAAACTATTCCGTCAACATTTCTTGGGTCTCCTGTGAGGACAGCCGCAGCGTTTCTTATCGACGCACACTCACACTCATTAGCAAGCATGCTGGATCAAAGCGTAGTTCGGTTGTCGAGGACTGAAGAAATGAAGTGTACCTATTCTTTTCAACGGCCGAATCGTTATACAGAGACAGGGATGACCGGATGCTGCTAGTAACAGGAGATTGGACGCCCTTGAGTGTGCGGTCGTGCTCAGGCACATGTTTCGCCAGTCGTCGGCGTCCACAATAGCACAATGTAACAAGTAAGTGCACGGCCAGTTGGCCGCTGTGACATGCGGCGCTCCAGGATAATTGATGACAAATATCACCAAACGAAGCATTTCTGCTGGTGAAATGTACTCGACAATATGTGTAGAATGGGCCGTTGATTATTTTGTTGTTGGATTGACGTAAATCGATCCACTTTTGATGAAAATATGAGCAGAAAACGATTTTCACATTTTCCTTCCCAGTGACCTTGAACTTTAACATTTAGACTTCAAATTTGCTGCTATAGTTACTCTTGTCCAGCAATATGTTTCTACTAAACTAGAAGTTTCTATTTCGAGAAAATCGGAAGCACGGGACGGACGGACGGACGGACAGACAGACAGACTGACGGACAAAATGCAACACTTATTGCGGCCCATAGGACATAAAAACAGTTGCATACAATAAGTGTAGCGCTCCGATGGTTGCAGCGAAAAGCCTCATTCATTGCATAGTGAATGAGATCATGATATACAATGTTGGGATATTGAACTAGAACGGAAATAATAGCGCATATTCTAGCCAACGTCTCGACTTCCCGCTGCCCTCTGTGAGGGTCGGGCTCCACGTATAGCAATAGCACCAGCACCGAACATTGAATTAATCACCCAGCAGTAGTCGGCCATAGTGCCGATTTCAGTAGATCTATAGGTTGAGCAATATGGGCGCTAAAATACAGGGCGTTGCAAACGTTAGGGTTGAGGTGCCGCACAGATGAAGGTTCGAACACTGAAATTCATCATCTGGTTGTGATGGATCATCGCTCTAATTGGTCGATCTTGTGTAGCTACGTGCCAAATATGGGCCGCGAGAGAAAATAAACGGAGAAAACGTCCTTGAAACATTTCTATTTCGGGTCAGTGGATGGGTTCAAAATGGACTCATTGAAAAGCCCACCGTTTAGTCGTCAATAACGACCGTAGCTCTATATTGCTTAGTCCACGAGGAAAAGCATTTGTATGTACAGCGTAAGCGTGTTGACGACAGACAAAACAGATAAACTTCGCCATCGCTTGAAGCGCCCACAATGTAGGACACGGACTTAGAAATGGAGTTTTTACGCCTGCTCATGTAGAAGCTTATTTCAAGGGTGCTAACGATGGTCGTCGTAAACCTTGCAGGACCACCAAATAATGTAAATCTGGGGAGGTACAAAGCAGGGATGGGGGATGTTCTCCGAGCATGAACAAATTTTAAATTTTTGGTCAAAATTATCAACCAATGCTATAACATACTTCTGCGTTTTCGGTAGTTATGTATGCACCGTGCCTCTGCGGGTACAGTACAATGGAGGTTAAGTAGATGAATTGGGCAAATTCACCGTTTCGAAATATTCGTTTTTACAAAGTACCGTAACCTTGAAACCCCGGTTAAAGGTCATTCAAGGTCATTTCGAATAACGCCATTTGATAGATCGTATATGAATTTGACTTCCTAATTCCTAGTAATAATAACTATGGCGTTATCTTGCACCGTTTTGATATATTTGATTTCGAAAAAATGCTGAAACCTTGAAAGCCGGGTCTGGGATCACTCACGGTCATCACTCACGGTCATCGAAACTGACAACATTCGATAGCGTGCCTATAATTTTCCTATCAACGTCCTGTAGTAACTTTGTCTCTAAAATGCACCGCTTTGAGATATTGGCCTAAGAAAAGTACCGTGACCTTGAAAGGTCATGAAAGGTTATAGGTCATTGAAGGTCAACTTGAAATGGCATAATTCCGTAGATCGCATGCGACTTCGTATTCACATTCCACGGTAACTTTGGCGCTAGCTTGCACCGTTTCTGGTATATAGCTTGATATACACTGCAGCTGCAAATTCGCGATTTAAACTCCGTGTAACGCTAAGAACTACGATGCTGTATAGCGTACGTATTGTCATAACCGGGCTTGGGAGCGGCATGTCCGGAGTTAAAGAAATTTCTGCATAAAAAATTGTCTTGTTTAGGCGTAAATTATACAGAATTTGGTCTTAAGCTAACCGTGACGGCATTCTAATAATAGCTTGCTGCTATCTGGCTCGGCAAAAGTATATCGTTTTCAGGCCTTTCCGAATTCCACAAATGGGGTCATCGGTAAATTGTTTCGCAGTGGGCGAAACCCTTCGAATTTCCACAAAATTTTACATCGCCGAAAATTAGTTTTTGGACTCTATGGTGAATGTTAGGTGAAAGTTTGGTGAAAACCGCATGATCGTTGGCCCATTTTTATTGAAATTACGCCACAACGTAACAGACAGACGGACGGACAGACGAGGCCAACAGCTATTACGGCGGTTAGCAGAGCTGACATGCAGTAAAAATCACCAATATCTGGGTGCGATTTTCATTGATATCCCCTTTTCCGAATTCCGTATGAGACGGTGGTTCAGCCTGTGGAGCCTCTGTTCGAAGTCAGTCGCGGCGTTCCTTCGCCATTACTCAGTGTGGTCGGTTCATTTGCATACATGGTAACGACCTGCTGCGTAACGAGTTTTCGTAACGGCGAATGTCTCGCGAACAGACTGGAAGAATAGCACGTTCTCCTGTCGTGTATCCACCGCAATATAGCACGACTCATAGTCGTATACGTGTGGCGCTACCAACGACAAAGAATGTCTTCTACAGTCCATCAGTTTCCAGTGTCGATCTAACCTTAGACAGTCACATTAGCCGCTCCACGTGCATCGGTGAGACAACTCAAGCAACTGCATTGTGCTCCCTATCAATATACCATCTAGATTTCATGAGCTGTCCACATCTCCTATGCTGACGGTTTCAGTGATTGTCTTGTCATCATTCTGTGCATGTCACACTCATTAGCTCGACCCTTTGAGCTACGCAGTAACTCGAGGCCGGGGAAGGCGCCGTGACGCGCGTTCCTATGTATGACGTAGGCTATCTACGGCATTTCTTTACCGACTGCAGTCTCTATACGCACTTGTCGGAAATTTGCGGTATACAGCCGCAAAACAACGTAGCGCACAATATTGACGGTGTGAGAAGTTAAGCCAAAATCGAGCTGGAAGCACTACAAAAGCGCGCCATTCATATTAACTTGCATTCTTTCACTCCAGGTAGGGGCCTATGCCATATTATGTCTCTGCTAACGGTTGCAAATCTCAGTAACCTGACTAACGTTGGCGTTACTTTTGCCCCCTTCATGTCATCATCAACTTCTTCGAGCAAGCACAAAAAACAATCTATCACCTCAAGATTTAGAAATCGCGAAGAATTTCCTAAGGGTTTTTCTCTTACTAAACGGTACTGTTCCTTCATCCATTATGCACGAAACCATTATGAAGTGAAAACATCAAATTCACAAGCACTACCTGTAAACCACCACCCTTAGGCTACTCTATGCCGCAAAAGGTTTATTTCACCATTACGTGTACCATCATTTTTTCTGTGTGTTTGTACGTATTCGTACAAGTTGTATTCGAGTCTTATTCTGTTCGTGTGGGGAAAGTCGGTGGACCGCTATGGTTGATCCTGTGACTCTGTTGGGCTGACGAGTCAAATTTTATAGCTGTGTTTAAGAGGTTGTAGCGCGGAGATCCCAGGCTCCCAAAAACCTTTCCGTGGTCACGGAGTGTTACCGTGCTAAATTAAGTCGCATGTGCAGTGAGTGTGACAATATTTCCTTAAAATTAAACTATAATTTTGTACGTCACTCTGCGGACATACAGACCGTCAGAGAGACACACAAACATACCAGAAACATAATCGCTATAACAATGTTGTCGGAATAATAATGCATCAAAGTCACACGAGTGCACATTTGCATAAAAGAAAGGTTATATAATACTATGTACGTCTGTTTTTTAACTACAGCAGAAAAATCAACGTTCCCGTGGGGAATCCATCACTTCAACTTCCCCTGTATCCGCCACTGTATCGTGTCGCTTTAGATTCCCGGTGTCAGCGTGTTGGATGCAATGGCGAAGACAGCGACGCAGTCAGAAGCCGTCTATGCATGTTTGTATTGTGTGACCCGTTCGGTCAATTTCCTGTGGAAATACGGACACGTCTGTAAGTGGCGAAGAGCTGCGCGGAGTCCAATTTGGCGCTGCTCCTTGAAACACACCACGCCTGCGGCCGATCGCCTGTATCAGACAGAATCATAAATCGCTTTGCTCCGTGTGTCGAGCCGGTCCGGCGCGGTCGTAGTCTGTTGTCCATCGTAATTGAACGGAGGACCGGCCCGGGCCCTACAGCGGACGTGACGCTGTCGTCGCCTTCAGTTGCCGCTATGTCACCGTCAGCGTTCTCGGCATCACGCGATATCGGGCCGCATTAATTCCGTCTGCAGACGTCGGATTCACTCTACTTCTTCGTATAACCGCTGCGGTATTTAGGCTATCTACCTCGGAACACACGAATGACTGATGTCGCCCCGACAATGCAAAAGTTATACGGTAAATTCGTCACACAGTTCTCTCAGCTTGAACCGAATATGCTGCCAGTTTCGCAAATAGGGTGCGACAGAAAAAAGGATCCTCTAAAGTTAATATTTGCCGATTTCGCAGCAAAGCAATCGCTTGAAATCTGTGCAGGAAATCTTGCGTGTCATACTTATCATTCATATTTACGTGTAATTACATCAGGCTGTAACTTATTGTCTTTTCAGTTGGCTAATTTACTGACATTTTAGCGTCACCTACTCAAAATAAGACAGCATCACTAAAGCGACACGATAAACTGTTTGTCAGAAGTCTACAGTCGTTTCATTTCAAGTCCGTAGAGTGGTCATCGTTATAGTTTTCAGTTGTTTTTGCAAAACTGTTAATATTCTTGCTCATCTAGTGGCAAGCAGTCTCGGATCACCCGCACAATTTCACGAAGTTCGGTCACTGACTCGGTTTCACGGGGTTTGGATTGAGTAGTGTTTTACGTCCCCGCCAACACAGTATAGGTTATATGAAAGACGTTTTTACAGGTCAAAAGACCCAACCAACAGTATCAAAGTACTGAAGGAACAAATAGTACACAGGGAGGCTGGAGCTTCACACAAACTTTGTACAGAGTTACTATATCGGACTTCGGTAATTTGCGGTGTGTTCGTCAATTGACTGACTATTGTATTTTATTGTCTTAATCACATGCCTGTTCCGTATCGTAATTTAGGGCTACTGTAATAGCTCAGCTGATCTTTGTGTATCATGTTCGCATTATGGTTATAATTGACCGCTTTATTCTGCTCATTTATTTATGAACAAATAAAATGCATGAGCGAATGAAAAATGAATTATCTATTGACATGCAGAAATGGTAGCTTGCTTGTTCTGTGCCTGTCGTTATTTGTTATTGCTGTTGGACAGTCGGCATCGTGAACATTATTATCACCGACCACCTTGTTGTATGTACATCTCTGCGCAGGATAACTTAATTTAAATGAAGTAAACGCTCGACACTCACAGACTGGCAGCAGAGCTATTTTCGTAACGAAGACGAAAACTAGAATTATTGCACTTCGTTCTGTGAAGACGAAAACGAGAACTATTACAAACGAAAAAACGAAAACTAAAAATCTGGGCAATCTGACGTGACACAGCAATGCGAACGCAACTGGCTTTCAGTTCTTCGACTGAAAATAGCGGTGTAGTTCCGGTGATTAGTTGGCTGAAAGCAAATGAACATGAACACGTGAATCGTAAATAATGCAGGTAATTTACTGGAACCTTTTGCCACAGCGTTTGACACGCTTCAAACTGACAGGCCTACTGTATCGCTGTCACTTGATATTCCAGCACTTCTTGACTTGCTGTGTCACCTTCGTGCTTTTACATCCTGTAAGGGCCTGACTCAGTTGATGCTAGATGACGACTCAACGCTTCTCGTCCTTAATAATTAATCCACGTTGTGACAACTTGCTCCTTATCATCTGGGGGCGCTGTAGCAATGGCTGATTCTTAGTTTTAAACTTGTATTTCTGTTTCGGCTTGCACGTATGTGGCAATAGTATGACAAGGAAAGTTGTGTTCTTGAACGAATTACATAACTAAAGTAATACTGAAATTGAGCACAAACAAAAGACGATATAATATACAAACTAAAATTATTACATGAAAACTATATAAAAACTAAAACTATTGATTTCGGTTGAACTAAAACTATAAAAAAATAAAAAAATTATTAACTCAAAATAATATAAAAACTAACACTAAAATTAATTCCAGAACTAAAATAGATCTGACTGACAGACGGCACACGGATGATTGGTATAAATACAATAAACGCAACGTAGTGAATGCTTGGCTAAAAACAGACAGCTTTAGAAACAACCAGAAAGGCCCGACAATGGTCCAGATATAGATGTTGCCCATTGTTAGAGACGATAGATTCGTCTGGCCTTGATAAGCCGTCCTGCATGTCAAACTGATTATCTTTGATGGATTATAAAGATGCAACATGACGTCAAATGACCTCCCTGTGTGGGCTCGGGAGAGTTGTATAAGCCCGTCTCGTTTCCTGGCCGAATGTCATCAAAGGCGACTGGTAGTTTTGCGCTGTATTTTGCTATGTTTGTTTTTTTTCTGATAGTATTTAATTTGTGTATTTTCTGTATTTTAAGTTGTCCACTGTCCTGTCCAGAGCATCCAACGTGATTAGCATTGTATAGCCGAATTGCGCAGATATGCGATTAGAAATCTACTCTCTCAATTTACGTCAACTGGTCTTGAACAATATTTTAAATGCAACTGTGGTCCGGAACACATAAAACTTTTATCGTTCTAATGTTGCTTAGTATGCGATATGCCGTATCTTTGAAGTATTGACCATCGATAAGTTTATATAAACGACCATCTAAAGTCATCGGAAATCACGAGAACACACGAGTTCCTACTAATATTCCATAGTAAGTGTGGCTCTGCAGTATACACCGTTTTTACCGTACGTAGGCCTACGTGGCACGGTATTGCTATGGTATGTCGTCTGTCTGTCTGTAAGGTTGTTGGATTGTGATCGCATACAACGTGGCATAGTCGGAAAGTATAATTTCACGGATTAATAGGTTAATCCGTCCCTTACTGGGGATCCTAACATCGTCCGAAAATTCGAAGGGTAACTTTGTCAAATTTGGGGACGAACTAGAATGGGGTAGGTAAAACGTTTTTCCGTCTCTAACTCGTCATATCTCAGAAATGATCCGAGATAGAGGAAACTATGCACTTCATATTCGTTTATAAACTTTCGCATCCAATCACGTTGGTACGCTATGCCTTCGCTTCGCGCGGTATTCTGTACACTTAGCACAGCTTTGTTGTCGAAATACAGCAACTTGTTGACGGAAATGGCGATTTTTAAAAATAAATATTTCACCTGTATTTAACACCCGCATTGAGGCGGATCCTGTCGGAATTTTGGAATGCGGTTTAGTTAAAAAATTAGAACAAGATAGAATTAGTAGGCGATAAAGAATTTCGACGTTAGGTACAACGGTTTTGACAAAATATTGCAGTGTGACCGACGGATTGACAGACTAACAAACATGCAGGCATATTGCAACAGCATTGTCATGCGTAGTATCGCGCTGTATTACACCATGTCCGGAAAAACGTCCCCCTAAAGAAAATGCTGTAATATGCACAGTATATAACATATCCAATGGCACTTACACTGCATTATCTAACACTCATTTAGGCACTGTGTGTAAAATTTCTGTGAACTGCGTTTCCCGTGTTGTGATATTTTCTATCTTCTAGAACTAACACTGAAAACGCAAGTTTCCAACACAATGAACACCGTTGGTATCAGTTCAAACGCTTTGTTTGGAAATTCAGCTAAAAACTTCTTTGAACAGTAACCTTTCTCTTGATGCAAAACTTTTATCAACATTCGATCTTCTCTGCTGATTACCATTTTGTTTTAGTTTATGCAAAAATTACGTAAACGCTTAACGCTGATGTCAATATTGACAGGGCGTGTGTAAGCATTACGCATGCGTTAATTGGCAATGTTGGCGACGGCAATTTTCGACCATTTTTTTAATAAAAAAGCAATATCTCAGCAATGGACAGACTGATTGTCGTGAAATTTTACACAAACATTGCAAATAGATGGCTTTTCATGATACAAAGAAAAATAATTGCTAACATTCTCTATCCATAAAGTTATTTTGACATTTTTTTTTTTTTGGGGGGGGGCGTTTTTTCCGGACACGGTGTATAAACGTTTAAACCTTTAATATATTCGCTGCAACGGTGAAAGAAAATCGGTCGTTATAAAATAATCATCAATATCTAAATTCTCCAACTGGAAGAATCTTTGGATCGTCCCAAAAATACGGGATTTCAATGTCTGGATGAAAAAAGAGAAAAATGAAAGTACACTGTTTCATACCGGCAACGTTTCCGAGTGTCACAGTCATCCACAGAGCCAGCAGTGATATCCAGTGACGACATGGAAGCGTGCTGCTGTATTCACAGGTAATCCACGATGTAACACCTTGCGACTGGTGACGGTAACGTAACCTGCGCATTGTCAACGTCCATAGCAACAGCGCGCCATCGACTAAACGTGATAGTATCGCACCATCATTTGCAGCAGCAGAGCAGCAGTAGCAGCATCCAGTTTGCGTCGCCGTGTCTCCGCTACGATGTGTAGCCTACTGCCTGTACAGCGAGACGCCAAGACTTAAACCCGTCGCACATCGCGAAATAAAACTGAAATAAAACAAAACAGCCGACGGTCGGGGCTTAGTTTCAGCCGACCGTCGACAGTTTTGTTTTATTTCAGTTTCAGGACGTGCGAATGTCTAAAACTGTTTCAGGCTGTTTCAGTGTTTTGTTTCAGTTTTATTTCGGGGATGTGCGGACGCCTGAAATAAAACGAAATTTTGTTTCGTTTCAGCCGACCACCGGCAGCATTGTTTAACTGCAGTTTTATTTTATTTCAGACGTCCGCACATCTCCGAAACAAAACACTGAAACAGTTTTAGGATTGTTTCAGCCTCATTAACATATTTTATTCGCGTGTTGAAAAACATGCTAATGAGGCTGAAACAGTTTCAGTGTTTTGTTTCAGTTTAATTTCAGGATGTGCGACCCCCTTTAGTGGCGCACTGGAGATGTGACATCCATAGGTACCATTCCATTACGATACGATGCAATAATGTACGAGTCTCGTCTAAGTGTCGTTCGAGTTTTCTTTGACGACCTTATGAAATGACCAGAGTTATCAAACAACACTTTAATGATATAGATGGCAAACGAAGAAAATTCTATACTAAACAAATAGCTCCCAAAATACAAACCGATAACTGCTGAAAACGTTTGAAACAAAGTGAGGGCATAAGTCATCTGCGTCACACAAAAATTCAACGCAGAAATATGGGCTTTTCTAAAAATTAACAACAATTTTTCAGTAAATAGCTTCAGAAACGCTGTATGAAATATGATTATAAGGCTTTCACAGAGGAGATGGATCTACGTCGAGGATCAAACAGACTGCAAAGAGGTAAAAGTAGCTGCCACTGCGAGCTAGAAAAGAATGGGACATACATTGCCGACAATAGTTCATTGACAAGATTTTACATCCACAACAATATTTACGGAAAATTCCAAGCTGGAGTGTCATTTTTTTTGAAAAAAATGTGCATAAAAGACAATACATTTTCACTTTTAAAGCGCTATAAAAAGTCAAAAACAAGTAAAACTGCCTAACCGAAATTTGCATTGAAAAAATCAATTCGAAAAATGCTAAATTCAACCTATTTAGCGCTGAAAACGCCAGATTGTAGTCCTGGAGAGTGGAGAGTCGAGACAAAAAGTACGTGTCAAAAGCTGACACGCAGCTAGAAACAGAAATAAACAAAAAAGCTAAAAATGACTCACAAACTAGGTATCATAGTAATTAACTTCATCGTAACCTTTTTGCACTTGTGACTGCATCATCGTACTGCTGCTGCAGTATATTAGTCGATTACAGTGTTTTGAGTAGTATTTGTTCAAACCGGGAATTTGGCTGTGCTGCGGGTAATGTTTAAGAACAGACTATAATTTTATGTGCAAATCATGCAAATCTACATTGAACGATTAAAGGTGGTGTGTCGTAACTCAGGTTCATTTTGAGGAACAGCGACAAAATGACATTGTGTCGAGATGGTTCTGCGACTCAGAGATACACAAAAGAACAAAACAGCTCACAAATGAAAAGTGTTTTTCCTGACTCTGACTGTCCACAGCAGGTAACATAGTCCATATTCAGTTACTTGTGACACAGTCGTTTCTCGTACGCAAAACGTCAACGCATTCTCCAATGAAGCAGTTCAATACGTTATACGGCAAACGACATGTCTTGTCATTTTTGGATAACGAATCGGTGTCGACCCACCAAAAGTAAAAAATGTTGTGACCAAACCGACCAAACCAGACCCGATCCAACCCCACCCATGAACTAATCGAACCCATGTCTATACGAGTTGACAGTGTGACGAATTGACCATAGATGTAAACAAGAAAGCCGTGCTGCCGCAAGGAAACCGCGCGATGCCGCAAGTGTTCTTTTCCGTTGAAGTTCGCCAACAACATTCACTACAAGTATAAGACTAGCCAAGCTTCGAA